>JADMIO010838903.1_pt1 | contig 54527 bp, 56 predicted proteins | sample 8958161 | NCBI WGS metagenome assembly JADMIO01 (sample SAMN16585339, study PRJNA669376) | soil metagenome | isolation source: Crop rotation soil | place: USA: Cullars Rotation, Alabama | collected 2011
GCGACAACTTGTCCACGTGGAATTCTAAGCTTAGGATCCCAATGTGCTGGAAATAAAGATAACTGAAGTCTATAAGGAACTTTCGGCAAGCTTTAATGATTCCGCTCGAAAATCAATTGAAAAAGGGGAAGACATATTCAATTTTCCTGGATTAAAAATGATCGATTCTTCAGAAGAATCGAAAAAACTTCTTCATGTCCCAAATCCTAAAATAATAATAGCCGGTAGTGGTATGTCGACAGGTGGAAGGATTACCCATCATGAATTGAATTATCTTCCTGATCCTAAAAGCACTCTTTTGCTTATCGGTTATCAGACGCTCGGGACTCTTGGGCGAAAGATTCAGGATGGACATAAGCTTGTTCATATACTTGGGAGCGAAGTCACTGTTCGAGCAAAAGTCGCGACAATAGATGGCTATTCATCTCACAAAGATTCTGATCATCTTTTGGATTTTGTAGCCGGAGCAGAAGATTCTCTCAAGAAAGTATTTCCAGTAATGGGGGAACCGAAAGCAGCTTTATTTCTTGCACAGAAGATTCAAGATAATCTTGGTATTAGTGCATATCATCCAACTCAAGGGGAAAGTGTTATTTTGGATTTTTAATGTATTCGAAATTATTTTGATATAATTCATCTATGATCAAATGCGAAGTCAACCCGACTCGTCACGAGCACTTTAAAGTGAAAATTTGTATTTCCGGTTCTGCCGAACTCGGACATCTTCCTCCTCGCGTTCATGAAACAGCTAAAGAGTTAGGAAGGCAAATTGCACTTCAAGGTGCAGCGGTAACAACGGGTGCAACAACAGGTTTTCCATTCTGGGGAGCAATGGGTGCAAAGGAAGCCGGAGGAATTTCTATCGGATTTTCACCTGCAAGAAGTGAGCGGGAACACGTTCAAGGATTCAAGCTTCCGCTCGATTACATGGACACCATCATTTATACCGGATTTGGATATCCTGGAAGAGATCTTCTTCTTACTCGAGCATCAGATGCCATAATAAGCGGTCCTGGGAGAATAGGAACATTTCATGAGTTTACAATTGCTTATGAAGATGGAAAGCCTCTGGGAATTCTTGAGAGTGATGATTGGCAGACCGATAAAATTATCAAGACAATCCTTGAACAGAGTCACAGGGGAAGTGAAAATATTATATTTGATAAGGATCCAAAAAGACTTGTTGAGAGAATTATTGAGATGGTAAAGAAAAGAAAAATCAACGATACACACTATAAAGAAATATAAAAAAACCGAAAGCTCGAGGCCCTCGGTTTTTTGTTTTGAAATAAGATCAGATTATTTTCCCATCGCCTTCTCTACTACTTTGTCGAAAGTCTTAGGGGAGTTGGTTATAAGATCTGCAAGAATTTTCCTATCAATTTTGATGTTAGCTTTTATCATACTTCCAATGAATTTGCTGTATGAAAGACCTCTAACTTTAAGAGGGGCGGATATTACCACATTCCATCTCTTTCTTGCGTCGTTCTTTTTGTCCTTTCTGTGAGCGAAAGCGTATTTTCCAGCATGTGAAATAGCTTCGTAGGCCTGCTTCTCTTTGGTTCCTCGCCCAAATCTATAGCCTTTAACCATCTTGAGAACGTTTCTTCTGGTCTTTAGAGCGTTAATTCCTTTTTTTACTCGTGTCATGTTAGTTTCTTTCTTCCTATTAATTCATTATAAATCTGCTTCGAGATTTCTGTGACATAACGAAGTTTCCAAGACGCTTCTTATTAAGCTGCTTAGATCGAGATTCCTTAGCATTGAAATGATTTTGGCCTGCGCTTCTAACCTTCAATTTGCCGCTTTTGGTGATTTTTATTCGCTTGTTGTAAGACTTGTTGGTTTTCATATAATCCAAATAATACTTGAGTTACAGCTCACTTCTGAATCAAATAGTGAAGTGTTGACACTACTTTACAGATTTTTGGGGTAATGTCAATTGAATGGGGAAGGCACTATTACTTCGCCTTCTCAATGACGCTTGTCAGGCCCTTAGGTCCTTTTTTTGCCTCCTCGGAGATTTTATAAGGAACTGATATGAGTTTAAGTATTCTATCGAGCCTTTCTTTCATAAATTCGACAGGAAGCATTTTGGAACGCCCAGTAACGAATAAATCCATTTTTACTTTATTACCCTCGGCGAGCCATTCTGAAGCTTTTTTGGCCTTAAGCATTAGGTCGTGGTCTCCGGTTCCTATCTTTATCTGCAGGCTTTTGATTTCAACGCTATGGGACTTGGATTTAGCTTCCTTCTGCTTCTTGCTTTCTTGATACTGGTATTTTCCGAAGTCCTGGATTTTTGCGATAGGAGGAATTGCATTAGGAGAGATCTCTATGAGATCCAGTCCAAATTCTCGAGCCTTTTCTATTGCAATAGAGGTCGCGAGCACACCTAAGTTTTCACCCTCTGGGCCGATCACTCGAAGCTCATTTGCTCTTATGTTGCTATTTATTCTGATTCTATTGTTGTCTCGCAAGGTTTTATGTATGCGTAATATAGCATATTTATTACAAAAGTGTGAGTAGAAGCGATAAGGATATTTATAAAAAATTCCGCCGGAAGCTTTGGGGCTTCCGGACGGATGGTGAGGTTTCGTTTTTGCCGATTATTTCTTCTCGGCAGTTTCTTCCGGCTTGGTGGCCGCGGTCTTGGTGTCGTCCTCATCGGCTTTCACGATGGTGATTGACCCGTCATCCGCGATCCCGAGTCCGAGCTTGACGTCGCCGTCGAGGGATACTTTCCCTTTTCCGAAGGCCCGGATCATCTTCTCGGCCGGCACCTGCCAGTTCGCATCTTCAAGGCCAGCAGCGATGCTTTGTGGTTGGACGTAGACGCATTTGAGCGCCGTAGCTCCTTCGCCCAAGACTCCCACCGACGGCATGCCGTCTTTGATACTTGCCAGATCAGTTTTAATCGCTCGGAGATTGTCGCCGAAGACGCCGATTTTGGACTTGACCTCAACGTTTTCTCCGAGCGCTTCGACGATCGCGTTGACGTCGAGATTCGTCGCCGAGGGTGCCGACTTCAAGGCCTCTTCAGCTGCGACCTGCATCGCCATCTGGATCGTTTTGTAGCTCGGGCGGGCGATGAAGCCAGCGCCGAGCATGGTCATGATCATGATGAAAGCGATTAAGAGCACTCCGCCGCGCGGTACGAGCGGACGCGTTGCGTGCTCAAGTCGTTGGTTGAGTTCGGCGTTGCTTTGGGCCAGCCGTCGGTTTGCCGACGCCGCCTGCTGTCCCTCGTTGAGGAACTCGAACATAGCGGCGGCCATGTCCTCGTCCTGGTTTCCGACGACTGCTACCTTTACGGCCTCAAGGCCGTTTGGGTAAGCTACGCGCACGTCGTCTGCTAGTGTGGGTGTTTTCATGTGATGGTGTGTGTTGATGTGTATTTGATTGTTGATCACGACAACCCCCGGAATGGGAGCTGGCGCTAAAAGGGAACTCTTAAAAGTCCTCTTTTAGCACCAACTCCAGCTTTTTTAACGAAACCTTTCAAGGTTCAAATTTTGAGTATTATATACCATTTTCTATAAAAAGTCAAGAGGTTACCTTTAGGCTCGTGGGAGCCCTATTAGCAGTCTTTCGTAGGTGCATGATAAAATTATGGAATGACATTCTTACTCATATCTTTTCTTGCCGGCATACTAACAACTCTTGCTCCATGTGTTTTGCCACTTCTTCCAGTAATTCTCGGTGGATCTGTTGCAGACACTAGAAGTAAATGGAAGCCTTACACAATAGCACTATCACTTGCGGTTTCTGTTGTTCTTTTTACTTTAATTCTTAAAGTCAGCACAGTTTTTATTTCAGTTCCTCCTGAATTTTGGCAATTAATATCCGGGGTAATAATTATTATCCTTGGATTTTCTCTTCTTTTTCCAAAGCTCTGGGATAAAGTCACACTTCGATTTAATCTTTTGGTTTCTAGAAAATCAAATACTTTAATGTATGAAGGAGAGAAGCGTCAAAGTTTTTGGGGTGATGTCATAATCGGAAGCGCTCTTGGTCCCGTCTTCTCTAGCTGTAGTCCAACTTATTTTGTGATTCTTGCTACTGTCCTGCCAAGGAGTTTCTCTGAAGGATTTATATATCTCATTTCTTATTCAATCGGACTCTCACTGACACTTCTTCTTATAGGTATTCTTGGGCAAAAGCTTGTAGGGCGCCTTCTATGGGCGACAAACCCAGAAGGGTGGTTCAAGAAAATGCTTGGAGTTTTATTTCTTCTTGTTGGAATTTTTATTCTCACCGGCTTCGACAAAACAGTTCAAACTTATCTCATATCAAATGGCTACTATGACCCCACAAAACTTGAACAAGGGCTTCTTGAAAGTATTGGAAACAATGACTCAAAGGACATTCTAGATTCAAATGATTCAGAAGTGCTTGATGAGAATAATTTACCTACATCTACGACTTCATCCAAAAAGACGTCATTGAAAAATAAAATAAATGAAGCGTTATATCCAAGTTACAAAGAAATAGTGAATCCGTCTGGCTTCGTGAACTCAAGTCCTATAACCATAGGCAAATTCATCGGCAAGAAAGTGATACTCATAGATATCATGACTTACTCTTGCATAAACTGCCAAAGGACTTTTCCTTATTTGAAAGCCTGGTATGAAAAGTATGAAAGCAAAGGGCTTGAGATTATTGCAATTCACACACCTGAATTTGCTTTTGAAAAGAATATCAAAAACGTTGAAGAGGCCATGAAGAAGTTTGGCATTAAGTTTCCTGTTGTTCTTGATAATAATTATGCGACATGGAATGCATATAAAAATATATATTGGCCTCATAAATATCTTATAGATATTCAAGGAAAGATAAGGTATGACCATGCTGGAGAAGGGAAGTATGAAGAGATAGAGGAGAAGATAAAAGAATTGCTTCTTGAAAGATCAGATTTCCTTGGCCTGTCATCTGATATGGATAATACAAATGCAGCATCAAGCATTGCGCCTGTGATTGCGAAGACTGCAAGTCCGGAAACTTATTTTGGAGCAGCAAGAAATGAGTATTTCGGAAATGGAACGCCAAAGAAAATTGGCATCCAAGAATTCTTCTTTCCGGGAAAATTTGAGCAAAATAAATTTTATCTGTCTGGCAAATGGAATATTCAAGATGAATGGGCAGAACCAATCACTAATGGAAAACTCCATTTCGAATATATATCTACTAAGGTGTATTTGGTAGCAGAAGGAAAGGGGGACGTAAAAGTTTCTAAAAATGGAGTTTTTGAAAAAACTGTAAATATTAATGGGGCCGAGCTTTATACACTGATCGATGGGAAAGATTTTGAAGAGGGGAAACTCGATCTTGAAATTCCCGAAGGTGTAAGAATTTATACTTTTACATTCGGATAAAAGCGGGCAAAAAAATTCCTCCCTAAATGACTTTAATGCCATCTTCTTTGGGAGGGATATGGCTTACTGTAAGCAATTGGCGATGAAGGGCTCCATTTCTTTCTGTGCTCTTGATAGCTCTTTTTTTGCAATGCGTACATTGGCCGGAATAACGAACGGAGTTGCCGACATCGTCCCCTATAAGTCGGGGATCTACCAGATTGGGGTTGGGGCAACAACATACCCCAGCACCACTGTCAGTGGGAAGGGGATACATATATTTCGAGATATTCTACATATTTTGGGACAAAAAGGAAGGTTTAAATCAAAAGAGCCGCGGCCTAGGGCCGCGGCTCTTTTGATTTAAAGTTAAGCTCGCTGTACGTTTACAGCGTTCAATCCCTTAGGTGAGTTTTCTGTCTCGAAAGAAACAGCATCTCCTTCTCTAAGATCATTGAAAGCTACACCTACAAGAGAGTTGCTGTGAAAGAATAGATCTTTCGCAAGTCCCTCACCTGTGATGAAGCCAAAACCTTTGTCTGTCAATTTCTTGATTGTTCCAGTCATTGAATTTTTGATCGATTGTTAAATTTACAAATTTAAGCAGTTTCCTAAAATCGACTCCCTTTTTAAACACGCGCTTTCTTTTGTCTTTTGACTATAACATATTGAGGTTTGCGTGTCAAATAGAGGAAATATAAAAAATAGGGCTGTGAGCCCTGCGGTTTTTGCTTCTCAGTTTGATCCGATATACATCGAAGCGGTGATAATTTCTCCATGACGTTTAGGTTGGAAGAAGAATTTCCTCCCGCCGCTTGTCTTAAGGAATGCTCGACCACCTGAACAAATCTCTACCTCACCCTCTAAATACCTCAGGTTTGAGATGTGAAAGAATGAATTCCTCTCGGATTCATTTTCCCACTTTCCACGTCTATTTACACAGACCCACCATGAACGTACCAATAGACTATCGTTCATGTACATAAAGAAATTAATCCCGATAACGTGGTCCAGGTTTGTTACCGGATCAACAAAGTTCACGCTTCCCCCCCCCATGTATTTTGGTAGAATCTTAAGAAATTCTGAAAGTTGCATGCTGGGGAGAATTCTACTCGGGATGGGAAGAGTGGCAAGGGGAAATAAATTTTTAATATAAAAAATTCGCTCCTAAAATGAGCGATAGGTGTCACCATTTGCTTTTCCTAAATCCCAACTTATATCCGATCAAGTTGCCAATCGGGTGGATTGAGATAGCAATTAGAAAAAGAATCGTCAAATTACCCCAGCCGATCCATCCCATGAGAGTAATTTGAAGAACAGCCACACCAAAGACATAGTCCGTTTGATCCCAAGGGGAGAATTTTCCACCCGGCGGGATCCCCAATCTTCTTTTGATAAAAGATTTTGACCAGTCGCCAAATACCACGCCCAAGCCTTGCACCAACCCGAGAAGAAAAATATTGATCTTATCGGAATCGTTTATGGCGAGAGAATGATTGAGGTCCGGGAATAATTGCTGTACCACGAGTTTGAGTATTGCGCAGCCTGGCGCGGCATAAAGGTAATGCCATGTTTTGTTGCATCCCAATCCCCAGTTCCAAATGGGAATGTTGCCTGGCAGGTGGAGCTTGTTTGCAAATCCTGCTGACTGATTGGCCATCGAGATCGGAAGGAAAAACCAGAGACACTGGAGGAAGCTATGCAGAAGGTTCATACGATGCCTACTATTGCATATTGGTCTGGGTTTTACAATTAGGGGATAAAAATTAGGGCGGATTCGGTCACAAATATTTTTCCACCGTCGTGTAAAAATTTCGCGACCCCGGCGAGGCAATTTTCTGTGCTCAGAAAATATAGCTTCGCCTTTCGATTCTCCACACAAAGCATGCAGATGCTTTGTTCCGTCTTCACAGACGCAAAACGAAAACCGCCCAGTAAAGGCGGTTCGTTTTGGCTGTGGAGACGGGGAGAGTCGAACTCCCGTGCAGATGAGTTTCTAGATTGGATCTACGCAATGTATCAAATCTATTTTATTTAGAATCTGAAGCTTAAGAATTGAAGAATGCTTTCAGACTCGATCTTCTTTGTTTTGGCACTCTATCGAAGAGGGTAGAGCGCCTATCCCTGACTATGAGCACTTCGTCCCGCGCTCAAGAAAAACTTGGGCGAAGTGTTGCAGACGCGAGTTAGACTCGAGCGAATGCAAAGTTGCTTGCGCCAAAATATGGTGAAGCTACTGATCGTGCTTTAGCACTTGAATTTTCTAAAAGTTTTACGAGATTTTAGAATACTCGATTGCGCGCAATAAAGAAATTTCATATGTCTATGCCTGGCATCCCCAACAAAAAATTCCTGAAGAAATTCTTTGCTGGAAATACGGCCTAGCTGTTTTTCAATGTTCTTCTTATCTCGCGATCAGTCTCGCGCTTCTTCAAAGTTTCGCGTTTGTCGAACTTCTTTTTTCCTCGCACAATCGCTATATCTACCTTAATCTTTGTTCCTTTATTATACATCGAAAGTGGTACTATTGTCAATCCCTTCTTATTTTCTTCTGAGGCTAAATAAGCAATTTCTTTCCGGGTTAGAAGAAGTCTTCTATTTCTTGTTCTTTCGTAATCTTTAGGAGCGTTCTTGGGTTGAAATGATGGGATGTCAGCATTCATTAGGAATGCTTCACCTCCCCGAACCACTACAAAAGACGTATCAAGCGATCCTAATTTACTTCGAATGCTTTTGACTTCAAATCCGAATAGTTCAATACCGCACTCGAATTTCTCGAGGATTTCATAGTTGAAGCCAGCTTTTTTATTTTGTATAAGAGACATTCATATATCGTAGCAGGAAGGAGAGGGTATATAAAGCAAAAGTAATCTTTTATTGCCTTAAACGTCAATGCATATATAATAGCCTCATAAATAAGACTTAAAATGAAAGAAAAGAAAAAACAGCAGAAAAAACCGCTCGAGCCTCTTCAGGGAGAGTTTTTGAGGAACATATTTATTGCACTTTTGGTTTTGGGAATTCTTGTGACCTCCTATTCCTATCTATCTGGACCTTCAGGAAAAATAGAGACTATAAGTCTAAGCCAACTTGCAAGTGATATAAAAACTGGAAAGGTTCTTAAGATGACTGTCGCTGGCGAAGAGCTTGATGTTACATATAAGGACAATAAAGAAAAGATATCTAAAAAAGAGGTCGACAGTTCTGTTACTGAAACTCTTCTTAGATATGGGGTAACGGCAGATCAACTAACAGCTGTGCCTATAGATGTCAAAAGCGATTCGGGATTTGCATACTGGTTTTCGACATTGATAGGCCCTATCATTCTTCCTCTTGTATTTACTCTTCTTTTAATTTGGTATCTATCAAGACAAGTTAAAGGAGCGGGAATGCAGGCATTTTCTTTCGGACAATCACGAGCAAAATTGACCTCACCTGATGATAAAAAACAGAAAGTTACTTTCAAGGATGTAGCGGGAGCAAGAGAAGCAAAGCTTGAGCTCGAAGAAATTGTTGATTTTCTTAAAAGCCCAAAAAAATTCTTGGATATCGGAGCTGAAATTCCTAAGGGAGTTCTTCTTATGGGAAGTCCTGGAACCGGAAAGACTTTGCTTGCTCGTGCTGTTGCCGGAGAAGCGGGCGTACCATTCTTTTCTATATCGGGATCTGAATTCGTCGAAATGTTTGTCGGAGTGGGAGCTTCTAGGGTAAGAGACTTATTCAAGGTTGCGAAAATGGCATCGCCTGCGATTATATTCGTAGATGAGATCGACGCTGTTGGACGAGTTAGAGGAGGAGGAATGGGAGGGGGAAATGATGAAAGAGAACAAACTCTAAACCAGATCTTAGTTGAGATGGATGGATTTGAGCAGACAGAGAAGGTGATTGTGATGGCCGCAACAAACAGGCCGGATGTTCTTGATCCAGCACTTCTTAGGCCCGGAAGATTCGACAGAAGAGTGGTCATAGATCTTCCTGACAGAAGAGATCGAGAAGAGATTCTCAAAATACATTCTAGAACCAAACCATTCGGAGAAGATATAAATCTAGGATTAATTGCTGAAAGGACACCGGGATTCTCGGGAGCTGACTTGTATTCTCTTATGAATGAAGGAGCAATTTTGGCGGCGCGAGAAAATAGAACAAAAGTTGCTCAGTTTGATCTCATTCGTTCAATTGAAAAAGTAATGCTTGGCCCCGAAAGAAGAAGTCATCTTTTGTCGAGCAAAGAAAAAGAAATCACAGCTTATCATGAAGCAGGCCATGCACTGGTAGCCTCTGTTCTTCCATATTCTGATCCAGTTCATAAGATATCCATAATCTCGAGAGGAAGAGCAGCAGGCTATACATTGAAGCTTCCGGTTGAAGATAGGAAACTTCAGTCAAAGAAAGAATTTTTGGACGACATCGCAATGTCTCTTGGAGGATATGTTGCAGAGAAAATGATTTTTGGAGATATAACAACTGGCCCATCCAATGATTTGCAGGTATCAACCGCACTTGCCCGAGATATGGTTACAAAATACGGAATGTCAGACAAACTCGGTCCCGTAGCTCTTGAAGCTCCTGGAGGAAAAGTATTATTTGGACAGGGAGTGGGAGATAAGGATTATTCTGAAAGAGTTGGAGCTGAAATAGATGCAGAAGTCTCAGCAATCATTCATGGCGGATTGAAGAAAGCAGAAGATATATTAACCAACTACAGACCCGCTCTGGATGCTATAACAAAAAGACTGATTGAAGTTGAGGTTATCGAAATGGATGAATACGAAAAGATTCTCATCGCTCACGGCATTTCTCTTAAGAAAAAGAAAGTTATAGAGGAAGAAGGATTAAAGATCGAAGGATAAAATAGAATGAAAATCGGAATTGATTTTGATGATGTACTCATCGACTTTTGTAGCCATATGGTTGCTTATTACAACGCTATTGATAAAACAGACTTTAAATTTAGTGATATCAAGGATTTTAGACTATATGGCATGTGGGGACTCGAGTTCGACAAAGCACAAGAAAAAGTCATAAATTTTTATTCTATTGCAAACACACTAGATATAAAGCCGATTGAAGGAGCCGTATTAGGAATTCAAGAATTGGCGAAAGAAAATGAACTTGTTGTCATTACCGGAAGACCGGAAAATACAAAAGAGTTTATGGTAAATTGGTTGGATAAGTATTTTCCGGGTGTCTTTAAGGATATATATTTTACCAGTCATTTTCACAACAAAGGTAAAAAGACAAAGGCTGAGATTTGCAGTGAAAACGAAATAGGGATAATGGTCGATGATTACCTGGGATTTTTTGAGGATGCTAAAACAGAGGATCTTAGAATAATTCTTCTTGATAAACCATGGAACCAGAAAGCTCTAACAAAAAATGTCGAAAGAGTTTTTTCCTGGAGTGAAATAGTGGCTAAATTAAAATAATGAAATCATTTCAGAAAAAAATAAAAAAATTCTTGAAAGAAAGGAATTGGGATATTCTTCGCCCATCTGATATTTCGAAGTCCATTATTATAGAGGCTGCCGAACTCCTCGAGATTTTTCAATGGAGTAATATGGAGCTCAAGGATTTTAAGAAAGACAAGGAGAGGATGGAAAAAGTGAAAAAAGAGCTTGCTGATGTCGTGATCTATTGTTTCGACATGGCGTCTCTTCTTGATCTCGATATGGAAAAGATTGTGGAAGATAAACTCGATATTGTTGCGAAGAAGTATCCAAAAAAATTATTTAATAAAAATACACGAACAGGGGATCCTGGGATGGAAGAAGCCTACTGGAAAGTGAAGAAAGAGTGGAGGGGGAAGGAAGATTAAAGGCACGGCTATTGATTGATTGAGAGGAAACTTTGCTATAAGATAGCGTAGATTTTGGGCGTATAGCTCAGTTGGTAGAGCAGACGACTTATACTCGTCCGGTCCTTGGTTCGAGTCCAAGTACGCCCATTAATAAGAAAAAACCCAAACTGCTTTGGGTTTTTTCTTATTAATGGGAGCCGCAGTCATGTTTTGCGAACACGCAAAACAGACGAGGTGGGGTCGCAAAAATCTATCTGCGACGGCATATAGATTATTTGTGACCACATGGATTCTTAGAATAATTGTTTTTACCTCGGAAACACATCCAAAAGCTTTTCACCATAATACACATCATGCGCAAGGGATCCGAAAGAATAAGTAACATTATCAATATCGATTCTTGCTCCACCAAGTTTTGGGTCTGCATTAGGCTTTGAATTTATAAATCCAATATTATATAAAGTGGCAATGACTCCGGGATTGTCATTAATTGAAAAACCTGATTTTTTCCATTGTGTTTCTATTTCTTTAATCAAAACTGCAGCGTATAGATATGAATAAGATCTGTCTTTTGAATCAGTAAGTCTTGTATATCTTTCAGAATCCACATCGGATGTCTTGAAATCCAAAATGTTTTCGTATTCTTTTCCTGGATAGAAAGGAGATGATGGATCCTTTAGATTCCTCTCGATCTCTTTTGCTGTATCTTCCTTTATACCCATAACGCCCCAGGAAAATTGGCTTTGAACACCTAAGACCTTGAGTGGGGCGAAAACTTCCTTGAACAATGCTCTTTCTGTATAGAAAAGTCTAAGTTGTTCGACTCCTGATATAGAAACTATGAGACGTGGGGGAATATCCGTTTTTTTTGCTACATCTTTAATTACTAATTCATCTTTTTTTATTGCATCCTCAAAAGTTTGCCATTCTGGTTCATTTGGCCATGATGCATTGGGAAAATATAAGGAACCATTATTATTTTCTAAGAAGGCTTCCTGCTGCGTGTCTATTAGTCCATGATTTTTGGTCAATCCAAACCGGACGGCAAAATATCCCCCGGTTAAAACAAGACCGATTATTGCGAAAATGTATATTCCTAAGTTAAAAATCTTTCTCCACATTGACATTGCTGTTTTTTAGTTCTTTATGACACAATATATAGGTAAGACGGGTTAATTACAAATTTAATACATAATTAATGAAAAAGGTTCTCATGGCTTCGGGGGTATTGATGCTTATAAGTCTGTTTTCTTTTAGTTTATTTCCAAATACAGTTGCAGCTGCCACATCCCAAACAATAAGAGTTAACCTGCCCGTTCAGAATAAAATTACCGAAGGTAGTACTGTGAAGGTTGCTTGGGAACCAGTATCAGTTGCAGGCCTACAAGGATATAGCGTTATCCTTACGAGTAAAAAAGGAGGATTTAATTTCGGGGTAACCGTTTCCGGTACAATCGCTCTTCCTGCTACCACCACTTCTTTATCTACCGTCATTGCATCTCAAATAGTTACTGATCTCATTAATCGTATCCAGAAGGCTTACCCTGGAACTTCTGAGGCAGAAATCAGAGAGAACGCTTACTTTATTGTTAACGCCATTAAGAATGATCCATCAGTTATACGTGGCAAAAGCCAGCCATTCAAACTCATTCCTTTTTCAGCGACTATTCCTCAAATAAATGCCATAAACAATGCGGTTGACGTAAACGGAACATTGGATATCTTTGGTAAAAATTTCGGTTCAAGTGTTTCAATGCGCCTTTTTGATTACAAGTGCACTGAAAAGAATGTCGAGGGTGATTGTACATGGGGGCCGATAGACGTAGCTTCGATCTCAAATGTGAAAACATTGGATGGAGGAACACATATTAGTATTCCGGTTTCTAAATTTGGAATTGGAAGCGGCAGCTCTTATATAAATAGATACTTGAATCTTGTTCTAAACAGGACCGACAATAATGCTGAAACTCAAAGCTACATAAACATAAGTGAAGATTTAGTTGCAGACAAAATTCAAATTCTTGAACCAGGAGTTCTTAAGAGGACATATGATTCGACTCAAGCTACAAATAAAGAATCTCTTAAAGCCTCTTTCAAAATCAGGGTAACATCTGAAGCAAGAAGTGTTACAAGGATTGGGAAAAAAGGAGGTTTTTACTTCATTGCTGCAACAACAACAGATCAGTCTAAATATCCATCTTTTGCTTATGCATCTGGTGTTTATAGCAAACCTGAAGGTAGCGTAAGTGATGTTGGTGATGTATATCTTATCCCTGAAGGTAAATCAGCGATATTTACTGTTACAACATCATTTAATACCCTAGCAATGTTTGCTGGAAACTACAAAGCATACTTAAGCTCTGTTTGTTTCTCTGATGGAAGCGCTCTTGGGGTTTGCCAGAATGTCTTTGGTCCAGTACAGAAAAAAAATAATACAACCAATTCTGTCATTATTCTTGGAGAAGTTTCTCCCTATATAACAGATGTAGCGACTCTATCTAATGTGGGGGGTTCTACACAGAGCATAACTGTTTCAGGGGTTAGATTCGAAAACTCTATGCGTGTTTATGTTAATAATAAGGATGTATATACCGCAACAGCGACTCCAGCGACATACAATGGAACAAGAAAATTGCTTATCCCAGTGTCTGCTCTCGGACTTTCAGGGGATGGAGGACCGCAAGGAATTGTCATTCAAGTTGAAGGTTTGCAATCAAACACAGGAAGAAGTAATTCGGTCTATGTTTCTGTAGTCCCTCCTCGTTCTATTACTGTAAATTATCCGAATGGGGGAGAAATATTGCCGATCGCTCCTAAAACCACAGACACAATAAGCGGTTTCGAACAGTACGAGAAAGATATAACCTGGACTGGTGTACCTGACTATGAAGATACATATTCATCAAATCCAAGTGTAAAAGCCTATCTTGAAAGTTTTGTTGGCGGAAGTTATGTAACTTTGGGAAGGATTCCTGCATTTGGATTCGGTTCGATCAAATGGGTTAGTGGAGTAATAAGTAAAACTGATTGTGATCTAGTTTATCCTTCAAGTTTGCCTAACAATTGCTTTAACTATTCAAACTTAAAATTGGCTCCTGCGGGAGATTATTATGTGAGATTGGTTGATTCAAAAACAAATACTTGGGATAGAAGTGATACATCGTTTAAACTTTCGAATGTATCAACTCCAGCTTGCCCATCGCTTCAAGGTTTTGTCTTCACAAAAAATCTCGCTTTAGGATCAAGTGATCCAGAGGTTCTCTATCTTCAGTGCTTCCTTATAAGTAAGGGTCATTTTGTTACAGGTGCTCAAACTGGTTATTTTGGAGAAACGACCAAAAATGCCCTCATTACATATGAACAAGTGAAAGGAATTTCTCCCGCGTCAGGATACTTTGGACCTCTCACAAGAGCTGCTGTGAATGCTGATCTCGCAAGTAGTCCATCTCAAGTTCCTCATATTAATTCGATCACATCTTCTGTGCCAGTTGGCGGAACCTTAAATGTAACCGGAAGTGGCTTAGCGGGCACAAAAATATTTATCGATAGTATCGAAAGAGATTTTGGAACAGCTGTAAGCTACGCTATTGATGGAACAGCTATAAATGTGGTGCTGCCAACCCCAATCCCTGCAGGCCAGCATACATTTAAAGTATTAGGTCAGCCCGCTGCAGGTTTTAGTAACACTGTAAACTTCCAAATTGCAACTCCAACTCCAATATCGACAGCGTCATTAAATTTAATTAGTCCAAACGGAGGCGAAAAATATATACTTGGAGGAAGTATGACTGTAAGTTGGAAAGCAGAAAATTTTCAAAGAGATGCAACTGTCTATGCAGAACTAAGACCGAGAGGTGCTGGATTGAACCAAGTCATGAAAATAGCGGTAGTACCAGCAAAAAATAGTACATATTCATGGAATATTCCAACAACTATTATTCCTGGAGAATATTTAGTTGAGGTATATAGAGCTGATAAATCTGGAAAAATTGATCCTAATGAATCTGTTAAAGATGTTAGCGAGAATCCATTTACAATTTCAAAGTCTGTATTGAACATAAAACAAGCTGGAGCAGTTGATGTAGCAATTGAAGCTCTCCATAAACTATTGTTTGGAAATTAAGCTTTAAAATACAAAAGCCGCGGCCAGAGGCCGCGGCTTTTGTATTTGACCATCTAAATATATGTGTGGTATAGTCCGCGAACTAAAGAGGCGTTTTAAAAGAGAAGAATTTAAATAAACAAGATGAAAAAATACATAACTTTCGCACTCGCTATGCTACTCGTTTTTCTCGGGTTTATTTACGCAAGTTTTACAAACGCTTCTTCGCTCCCGACTATTGTAGACATAAGTCCTTCGACAGGAGTCACTGTCGGCAGTCAACCAACTATTCAAGGCACCAATATCCTTATGACCAGGAATATTGTAACCATAAAAAGCGGCCCAAATATTCAAGCTGCTTATTCTGGCTCAAAACAATTTGTCTTAATTTCAAAACTTAGAAAATACATAACTTTTACGATGCCCGCAACGCTTACTCAAACGGTCGGTGGTGTTTCTAAGGAAGTTCCCGTAGTGACTGGGAATTATCTTGTAACTGTTACAAACACTAATGGAACAAGCAATGCTTTTAATATAAGTGTGTACAATCCTCTTCCTCCAACAACACCAACTCCACCACCTGTACCGCCAGTAATTCCGCCTCAATTACCGCCAAAGCCGGAGGTTCATATAACAGCAACTCCTGTTGCAACAGATTCGACTTTTTCACGGGTTATCGAATATACAGCAACTACCTCACCGCAAAATTTCACACCTTTTGCAATGAATCTGGAAATTAATTGTCCAGAGGTAAATGCTGCCGCGCTTAGCGCAACACTTGTTGGTGACACAAATTCTCTTTGTTTTGGAAATGGTGTGCCTTTTGATTTTATCCAAAATGGAATATACAAAAAAAGAATTGAATATAAAAACATCAACAAGAACAATATTGATGTCGGTATTACTGCCAGAGCTTACACTAATGCAGATCAGTCAGTAACCGATGGCTTGATTTCAAGCATCATGCCGACTACTCCACCTTCTGTCACTCTTATCAATCCAAACGGAGGAGAACAGCTTTATACTGGAAATACATATACCCTTACTTGGTCAGCGGTAGGAGGTTTAGATACCTTCTATATTTACTATATTAAAGACGGAAGAGATCAGTCTCAAATATATATTGATACTGTGACAGGGGTTTCTTCATATGACTGGAAAGTCCCTCAAGATTTTACTGAAGGGCTATACAAGATTATGGTTGTTGGAAATTCATCAGGGAATCAAGGTCCAGGATATTCTGATATGAGTAATGACAATATTTTCATCACTCTTTCTAGGAGAGTGGGGAGTCTTCAAATCCTTCCCCTGGAGCCATTTCCCACAATAGGGGGAGTTCTTCATCGAGGAATGATTACACCAACATCAACCGCTCTTTTTGGAATTCTAGATTTCTACATCAAGGCTGTGGGCGGCGATGTTCTTGTTGGCCTTAGAGGTGATGCAAGGAAATTTATAACTGATAAAGAAGTATTTATTTCAAAGGACGGAATAACTGTAGGAAATCTCGCTGACTCTCAATTCAAAGACAAAGTTCTAGTGAATGTTCTCAAAGTATTCAATGTTCCTGAAGTTCCGGATACATATAACCCGGGGTATTTTCTTCTTCGAGAAGGACAAAAATTGCAGGTTATAGCGAGTGCTCGAATAATATCTGCGAGAAATCAAGACGGAAAAATATCTACATATCAATTATTTGTACCAAATATTGTAGGAGTCGCTCCATTTGATCTCAAACAAGAGATAGTATCTTCATCCCCTGAACTCATAACTGAAACTACTACTTCAGATATATCTATTTCTGTCGCTAATCCTTAGACCTATTCAAGGTGTATAGACTCACTTTTTGCTATAGCATCTCTCAAATCAGGAAAGTTCTTTAATTCGGAATCATTTTCTACAAGTGACTTAGCTTCTACTCGGGCGGCCTCTACAAGCTTTAAGTTGCTTATGGCTTCCATACCGACATCCGTTATGCCCCATTGCTTTTCTCCGCCGAGTTCTCCTGCGCCTCTAAGTTTCAAATCAAGTTCTGAAAGCTCGAATCCATCCTTGGCATTCTTGAAAGCTTTCAGTCGCTCTATTGTTTTATCGCTCTTGGTTTCTGCAAAAACGAAGCAATATGCTTGATCATTGCTTCGAATGACTCGGCCTCGAAGTTGATGAAGTTGAGAAAGACCGAAACGCTCTGCACCCTCAATTAAAATTACTGTTGCATTTGGAACATTAACCCCCACTTCGACCACCGATGTGGCGACGAGAATATTGATTTTTTTATCGGAAAAATCTTTCATAACAGAGTCCTTTTCTTTAGGTGACATCTTGCTGTGAAGAATTCCTATTTCACACTCTTTGAAAACTTTTGTTTTAAGTCTTTTCGCCTCTTCTTTTACTGATTTCACATTCAATGCTTGTTCTTTTTCGGGATCAGGCTCACTTATTCTTGGACAGATGACATAGACTTGCCGACCCTTCAAAATCTCTTCGCGAACTTTTTCATATACTATCTCGCGTGCATTTGGAAGAACGATTTCTGTAATTATCGGTTTTCTTCCACTTGGCATTTGATCTAATAAAGAAAGATCCAGATTTCCATAAATAGTAAGAGCCAGAGTTCGAGGGATTGGTGTTGCAGTCATAGAAAGTAAGTGGGGCACAGCGCCATCCTTTCGAGCAAGACTCTTTCTTTGTTTTGTGCCGAAACGATGCTGCTCATCAATAACAACATATGCCAGGTTTTTAAATTTAACTTTTTTTTGAATCAAAGCATGGGTGCCTATAAGAATACCAATCTCAGCGGTTGAAACCCATTTTAATAATTGAGTTTTTGAAATTTGGGTCGGAAGATTTTTGTTTACTTTAGAAGGGAATTTGAGACAGGTTGTGCCAGTTAGAAGAGCTATGGGGATTTCTAATCCTTTGAAATATTCGATGAAAGAGTAGAAATGCTGTGTTGCCAATATTTCTGTCGGAGCCATATATGCAACTTGAAGATGTCCAAGAAGTTTCTCAGGCCTTTCCATTACAACTGAAAAGGCGGTTGTGGCTGCGACAGCTGTCTTACCGCTTCCCACGTCTCCATTAAGAAGTCTCGCCATTGGTGTACCACTTTCGAAATCCTTAAGAATTGTTGAAATTGTTTTCTCCTGCGCCTCAGTAAATGAAAAAGGGAAGCGTTTTCGGAATTCGAGAGCTTTGTCTTTACCTTCATGGATTTTAGGTGCTTTAAGCTTCTTTGATTCAAGTCGATCTAAAGCATTTTTGATTTGAATGAAAAAAATTTCTTCAAACGCAAACCGCTTTCTTGATGCATTCGCAGCATCTTTTTCCTTCGGAGAATGAATCCAAATAAGAGCAGTCCGGAGTGTTGGGAGGCTGTATCGTTTCAAAATATTTTGAGGGATGGGATCGACAATAGAATCAAGTACGCCGGACTTTAAGACTTTCTGAATAGCATGATAAAACCATAAAGATGAAATGCCTCGGCTCTCACCATAAACAGGAGCGAGAGGTGTTGAGCCCACCTCACCTTTTTTAAACAGAGAATTGCCAATTGAGATTGGAAGAGTGGAAACATTTTCGATCTTAGGATTTGAGAAATAAAGTTTGCCGTTTCTAATACCCACTGTTCCTTCGATTTTAACTGATTCTGATTCTCTTATCATCTTTGCAATATAGGGCTGATGAAACCAAACTACTTCAATTGTGCCTGTTCCATCATCAATTGTGGCTTTGGCCATAGAGATCTTTTTTCGGTAAGCTTTGCCGGTTTCGAGGTTCTTGATCTTCCCAAATATAATGGATTTATCTCCTGCTCTTAAATCTTTAATAAAAGATGCAGCACTTGGATCAATGTAGCGTGTTGGGAAATGATGAAGAAGGTCATCAATTGAAATGACCCCAAGCTTTTTAAGGGCTTGTTTTTGAGAGTCGACCAGGCGAGGGAAAATCTTAATTACTTCCGATTGGAGTTCCATTCTTATCTGCTCTTCTTACATATAGCATTGAGATTATTATGAGAATGAAAGCGGTGAGGGCCATAAGGGGGATAGTTATGTATCCAAAATGCATCACGAAGACTTTGTTGCAAGAAACGCTTTGTCCGATAGCAGAACAAGGCAAAATGGAGCTACCGGTTGTTTGAAGAATATAATGATTAAGGGCAATAGTTCCTCCCCCAATAGAAAGAGAGAGGCTTGAAATCCAGATCTTAATATCCTTTCGAAGTATTGCGATAAATAGGGTGACGGTCTGGGAATACATGAAGATCCTTTGAAACCAACAGAATTTACAAGGCTCATAGCCAGCAACATCAGAATAGAAAAGACTTCCTAGCATTGCAGAAAGGGCAACGATAAATGCAAAATGAATTCCATAACGCGCCATCAAAGGAGAAATAACAGGAGAGGAACTTTTCTTATCAATAAAATAGAAGATGACAAGTATGAGGGCTAGTATTTGTCCTACAACGACAGCGTACGGAATGAAATTTTTTATGAATTCTATCATTTGATTAATTTGCTTCTGAGGGAAGAGAACAACCTGACTTTTCTGCAAGACTCTGAAGAGTGACTTCGCCTGTTGTAGTGCTGTTGTCTGGGTAGACCCATGTTGGGTAGGAGGCAATCTTTAATTCGTTGCACATTGCATTTTGTCCTGATGCATCAGGAAGAGAACATTCTTTATACGGAAGAAGTTTAGCTGAATTGCCAAAAAGTTTCTTTTGAGCCTGGCAATGAGGACACCAGAAAGCACCGTAGAATTTGAGTCCTTTGTCTGCTAAACAAGTTGCAAATTGATCTAGTTTGCCCGGTCCCGATTCAGCTTTATTAAGAAATACTAAAACACCGAGAATCAAGACTAGGGCAATACCTCCTCCTATCAAATATTTTTTTATGTGTGGTTCCATAAAGGCATTATATGATAGAATTATAATGATTAAAAGCTAAGAATTTACAAATAAATATGATGTTTTTTGCAATAGTGCCAGTGTTAGTTGGAACTCTCATAGCGACAGTTCTTGGCATGTTTTGGTTCTCTCAGATGATGTTTGGTGGGGCCTGGATGAGACTTACAGGAGTAAGTATGGAAGGAGGTGACCCATCCAAGAAGAAAGCGATGATTAAGGGGTATGCTACAAACATCGCTATTTCATTTGTAACAAGTCTTGTAATTTATATTTTACTTTCAGTTGGATTTGATTTGGTAGGAATTTTTGCTGTATGGATCGGATTCGCACTTCCTGGTTATGCAACCCCATCAATATGGGAAGGAAAATCTTGGAAACTATTTTTTATCACAGCAGGATACAGTCTCGTATCCGCAACATTCATCGCCCAGGTTTTGGGGATGTGGCTCTACTAAGATAATTTGGCAAAAAAATAGACGGGATGATCCGTCTCTAATCTATGCCGCAGCGGGGCATGCCTTGCAATTTACGCAAGGACTACTTTCACCTGCACATTGGCTAGTGCAAATAAAGGTTTGCACGACTGGCGGCGTGGAAGGAACAGGAAGTGTAATTAATCTTCGGGCGAAATGATCGTCTTTAGTCGAATCTACTTTTGTGGCGCGGTGGCCTAGATAGTTGCAACTAAGGCATCTGCCTCCTCCACCTACAATGAGGAATTCGTTGACGAGACATTTCGGACATTGAAGCATTGAGGCTTGGCGGGAACGTGGTTGTGACATTGGAAATTTATACTATAGAGAATGTTAACATGCAGAGAAAAAAATTAAAGTGTTTTCAGACTTTTATTTCCACAAGTCCCAGATTTTTGCTGCGACATTGACCGGAGTGCCCTCCAGTGGGAAGTGATGAAGGTTTATAAAAGGAAGAGAGTTGGCTTCGATAATGCCCCAATTTGAATTTGAGCTACCTGGATCAAGTGTTGGGTCTTCTATTATGAAATCAAATCCAACTACCGGAGCCTTGAGTAGGTCACCAGCCTTTTTAAGTTCCTCAATTATTTTTGGGTGAGTTTTTTCTGTAATTTCTTCTGCAAATCCTCCGTATGAAATACCTATTTTTTCGGAGAGATCGATGGTTTTTCCTTTTGGAAGTATAGACTCAAGTGTGTATGCTTGCCTCTCGAGAAAATATTCAAGCTTTTGGTCGATTGTCACATCCTGGACTCTAGAATCTTTGGTTTTGTTTTTCTCCCTGATTAATTCTCTTATAGACTTCTCGCCATTTCCTGTAATTCTGGGAGGATCACCTTGAAGAATTCCTACGACCTTATTGCCCACATATGTACCGCGATAGACACTGCCGGTTAAATGCTCCTCAATCACAACAAAATGACAAAGTTTTTTTGCAATGTTATATGCACGACGAAGCTCCTCAACCGTATTGATATTAGTTGTTGTGTGGCGCCCTCGACTTCCGACTTGAGGCTTCACAATAACGGGCTTTTGAATTTTTTCGAAGATCTCGAGAGCTTTCTTCCAGGTAGTTGCGCTTCCACCTTTTGGTGTCTTGATGTTTGATTCCAAAAATTTCTTTTTCAAAAGTTTTTTGTCATCCATCCAAGAATAAGATCGAGAATGAAGATGAGGGGGAATTGGAAGACTATAAAAATATTGCCAGCTTCCGTTAATTTTTGCTCTGTAATGCTCGACTGGTTTACCAAAGATTATAAATTGCTCCATTTCTATATCGCGCTTTTTAGCTTCTTCCCAAATGACTTCAGAGCGCTCGGTTACAGCTTTATTGGAATCATTTGAAAAGCGAAGCATTCCGATTCCTCTGAAAAAATAAAAATAAGGAGTAAAAAGGATTTTGACTAAAGCAAATGTGTATTGATTTTCGATTACAGAAATTACTTTTATAAGTGGGGTAATAGAGACAGAGAAAGTTTGCATGAAATGTGTAATGGGATGATTGACCGGGTTGTTGCCGCAATGAGGACACTTTATCTTTTCTTTTTGGGCTTTATTTTTCATTTAAATTATAAGAGTTTGGTCTGGCTTTGAATTATCTTCTATCTTCTCATATTTTCCTGTGATTATTTCTACGAATTCATCCATCATAAGATCAAGCGAGTGTCCGACAGTTGTTTCATCTAAAGCAGTTTCAGCCCTGTTATTTGCATCGTCTTTGTTATTCGTATAAATCAAAAAATCAGCCAGAGTTGCAAGACAATCTTTTGTCTTTGATGAAATTCCCATGATTCCAGCTTCACCCGAAAAGATTTGGGTCGATAATTCTTGGAGCTCCTTAGATCTTTCCTGAAAGACCTTAATCCATGCATTTTTCATCTCCCCTAGATATTGTATCTGGGAAAATCCGCCTCCAAGTGTCAGGCCAAAATGAAATGAGAGAAGTGAATAGCAAAGTGCCATTGTGGGAAGTAGTTCGTAATTTTTGAGATATTTTGAAATAGTTTCTTGATCCAGATTGATTGAAGTTTCGCCATCTGGAGTAATAAGAGAATTTCCCTCAATAAAAAGCTGTTTTCTTGAATTTGAATCTTTATCTATGTACCAAAAAAAATGTGAACCATGCTCATTTGCTGTATCGTGTGCGCCTGGGACTTTCTCATATGCATCCAAATAATTTTTGCGAATTTCAGGATCTAAAATTATTTTCCAAATAGAGGGATCGGTGCTATTTAGAAAGATATTTCTAACCACTTGTTCTACTTCAAGATAAAGCAGATCTCCTCGAGCGTCTCCAAAAATCTCTCTCCACCAAACGCTATTTAGAATGGTAAGTTGCTCTGAAAAATGTTTGCACTGCCACATTCGCGTGTCTCGCGAAACAAAGTCGAAAAATGCAAGGAGCTTTTTCTTGCCAGTGTTAGGAATCTTGAAATTATGAATCTTGTCTTTGATCTCCAAAAATCTAACCTTACTTAGTGCTTGTATTCCATAAAGTGAACGACGACGACCAGCAAGCGAAAGAAGGTTTAGTTTAATAAGATCTAAGTTCTCATCGTGAAAAAAAAGAGCTCGAGGAAGAGAGGAGTTTGTGGGAGAGATGCTTCCAACCGTTAGGACTATTTGAGTGATCGGACGGGAAATTATCTTTCGACTCGATTTTGCGATATTGATATTTGCAAAAAAAGGATGACAAAGAAGGCCGTGATGATCTGCTGTGTCGACAAAGCCAGTTTGAAGGAGGGAATCGCGAGCACTCTTCGCCTCATCTTTTCCTAAAATATTTGTAATAGTTTCTTCGAAAATATCTGCGAATTCTTCTGAGATCCTGGACTTGGGTTTTATAGGATAATTTTCATTTATATATTCAATCCAGGTTTTGTCTTTATATTTATTATATAAATCAGCAAAAACGGGCTTTTTCTCAAAAACTATTTTCTTGGCATCCTGAAGCTTCATTTGGACAGTTTAGCATTTGACCTCAATAACAAAAATCTTGATTTTTAATGATCGAAGAGTAATATCAAAACTAGATTAAACACCATGAAAATCCAATACCGATGGCATATGCCCGAAAGGGCACTTGGGATAGAGACCATTACAGCGTACGGCATGACAGCTGACGTCCTCGAAGACTACGGTGATGCTGTCGCATCAAGCGGGACTTTTACTTTCAATGACCACAGCGAAGGCATTACTGCTTGTGACCCTTGGGTTGCGCGCGGCAGGCGAACACACAATTCGTTTGATTGGGAGGTGTCTCGTCCTGAGCCCGAGCCAAGCGAAACCTGTTTTCGGAACAGTGATGGCGAGCCCGTGCTCTGTCCGATCGAATGCGTGGATCTTGGGATCAAAGCCTTCATCGCTGAGAGGCTTGCGCTCTTAGTTCCTGTTCTTCGAGCAAAAGGTGCCGAGGGCTTCGAGCTTCTTGATGAGCCCCCGAAATTTCAAGGCGACATCTTTTGTTACACTGGACAGTGCCTTTGCAAAACGATCGAGGGGAGTGACCTTATGCATCCGTTCGATTGGCTTGCTAACACGAACGGGGGGCAGTATCCAGCGAATTGCTTCGCCTGTAGCTGCGGCAAAAGGTGGTTTCTTGATGATCCGAAAAGGGGCAAGTGGTACCCAGTCGGCGACGATGAAGCTTGGAGTGGACTCCTCGAATTCAACGGGTTTCCGATGGAGTTAATGCACTTCCATCCATCTAAGCGTCCTTTTGCTCTTTACCTGGTTCGGAACTTACGTTCCGAGGGATTTGTCCCTCTACCGTTGGCTCATTAAAATACTGCGTGGCTTGCCACGCAATTTTTTATACTTTCATACGTCTTGGCAAGTATATTTAGTAGAGCTAAAATATATTTACTATGAATAAAACAACATCTTCTATTATAGCTATTGTAATTGTTATTTTGATTGTCTGGGCAGGAGCATCTAATGGATATTTCAATCCAAATAGAGTCAAGAATGCAGAAATGCTCAAGAATTCGAATGCGACACATGACATTGTGACCGAAAGTGATGTGGTCTATTTTCCCGGAGCTAAGGGATATTTTGTAAGACCAAAAGATGAAGGTAATTATCCTGGGGTAGTTATGATCCATGAGAATAGGGGACTTAGACCAGAAATAAAAGAGACTGCAGAAACTTTGGCAAAAGAGGGGTATCAGGTTTTAGCAGTAGATCTATTTAATGGACAAGTTGTAGAAGATCAGACACAAGCTCGCGCTCTCACGGCAAACTTCAATCAAGAAACTGGAACAGCTAATATGCGGGCGGCGGCAGCATATTTGCGAAATAAAGGAGCGACTAAAATAGCATCTCTTGGTTGGTGTTTTGGCGGCAGAGAATCTGTCGTCCTCGCAACCTCTGGAGAAAAGCTTGATGCGACAGTTGTTTATTACGGTGCAGGAATGGCAACTACAACAGAAAAATTAGCTCCTATTAAATGGCCGGTCCTTGGAATATTTGGAGATAAAGATCAGGCAATACCAGTTCAATCTGTAAAAGATTTTCAAAATTCTCTAAATACTTTGGGAATACAAAATGAGATTCATATTTATCCGGGAGTAGGACATGCTTTCGCTAATCCTTCTGGTATGAATTATGCGCCAACTGAAACAATGGATGCTTGGCAAGAGACTTTGGATTTCTTGAAAACAAATCTCAAGAGTTAAACTCTTCTATTTAGAAATACTCAATAACTTAGTGAAAGTATTTATATTTCTCATGGTGCCGCCCTTAAGTGAGGCTGGCCATTTGAGTTTGGACTGCCCCATGCCGTCTTTGTAGTCTACATAGACTTCTCGTGTGCCTATTTTTATTTCTTCTCTCCCGGTTATCTCAAATTCTTTGATTAGGGATTTTGAAACAACTGTTTTCATAAGAAGAACAATAACTTGGGACGGATTTGACTTCGAGAAAGGATTTTTCTTTACGATCTTTTCTAATTCCTTTACTTCTCTAATCACTACTTTGATGTCTTTGCCAAACTTCTTTAAAAGTGTTTTTTCGAGAAGTGTTTCTAGTTTTGCTTCAGTCTCTGTACTTTCAAAAAGAATATTGCCGCTATTTATATATGTACGAACATTTTTTAATCCAGCTTTAGTACAAAGGGAAGCAAGATCTTTCATCGGCACAATTATATTGCCCCCAACATTTATTCCCCTCAGAAATCCAAGATATTTCTTCATATTAATGATAACTATAACAAAATTTAGGCTTTTGGATTTAATAGAAAAAGCATGGGGAATATGCTAATCTGTCGAAACGGAGACGTGTCAGAGCTGAATTCCGAGTACATGCAGGAATTCAGAGGCGGAATATGACGATATGAGCCGGGATCGCGGAAATTTTTACCAAAAAATTATCTGTGATCTGGATTGCGGAGGTTTGAATGTAATATAGAATATTCACTTATTGGAGACGTGTCAGAGTGGTCTAACGTACCTCTTTGCTAAAGAGGTGTGGCCTTTAAAAGCCACCGAGGGTTCGAATCCCTCCGTCTCCGCAAAATCCAGCCCGCTTATGCGGGCTTTGATTTTGCGAGAGACGAGTGCCATACTTTGGGTATGGCACGGGAGGGATTCGAAGGGAATTTTTATATTTTTCGAGTACGGAAAATTAAAATTCCGGGGCCGAGGAGAAATTTTGTGACTGATAAAATTTCGAGGTGGCCGAATCACATATGAATTTTCTCCCTCCGTCTCCGCCAGATGTCCAAATTCGAACCCAAGTGAACTAAGGGTATTTGAGGTATGCCAGTAAAAGATCTTGAAAGTAGAATAAATAGTAGATGTAATGCTTTAGTAAAGATCATTAAAGCCATCCAACCTATCTACTTTAAATCGAGCCCATACGATCAAAGTTTGATGGAGACAATGGTTGGTGCAGCAATCTGGTATATACCTAAGACCATTGATGCTTGGACCGGGAAAATATCACTTGAGGCAATAAAAAGTTTTCATCCGACAAGCATGCCTATTCCTAAGCTTAGCGAGGAACATATTTTTCCTCGGAAACTTGCAGGTAGAGAACTGTTGAAAGATAAGAAATTGACTCAGGCAGGATTTCAGAAGCTGTTTAGAAATGTTTACGGAAAACTGCACTATGTCACTCCACTTGAAAACAAGCGCCTAGTTGCTTTTCAAAAGGGAGATATATTTTTTGATACAAAGAATATTTATAGAACTGCAAAAATAACTCTAATAAAAATTTCCAAGACTGAACTAATAGCCATCAAGAAAAGAGACCAGAAGGTTATTGATACGATCTTAAAAAGAGCCAATTTAAGGTCGAAACGTAATGTTTTAAAGGCTAAAACTGGACCGCGGTCTTGATCTGTGGTCCGCTATAAAAAGACTGGACCGTATTTGAAAAACTTAGTAATATATAAGGGTAATGAAAAAGCCAATTACCAGTTTAATATTAGGAGATTGTGAGGATATTCTAAAAGAAATAAAAGATCAAAGTATTGATCTGATCGTTACTTCTCCGCCCTACACTGATCGACGGTCAGATACCTATGGCGGCGTTAAGCCTGAGAAGTATGTTGAATGGTTTTTACCAAAAAGCCAAGAATTTTTACGTGTTCTGAAACCGACAGGAACTTTCATTTTAAATATTAAAGAGGCTACTGTAGATAGGCAAAAGAGTACTCATGTGCTTAAGTTGATTCTTGCATTGAAAGAGCAAGGATGGTACTGGACAGAAGAATTCATTTGGAATAAGAAGAATTCATTTCCAGGCAAATGGCCAAATCGATTTAGAGATGCCTGGGAAAGACTCCTGCAATTTAATAAGAGTCCTGATTTTAATATGTATCAAGATGAGGTTATGGTGCCCATTGGTAAATGGGCTGAGGGAAGAATGAAAAATTTAAGTGAAGCTGATAAGAAGCGAATCAGTTCTCAAGCAGAAAGTGGCTTTGGAAGAAGGGTTGCCAATTGGCAGAATCGATCGATGGTCTATCCCACCAACGTACTTAGTATTGCTACAGAAACAGCAAATAAGAATCATAGTGCAGTGTACCCAGAAGCATTACCTGAGTGGTTCATTAAATTATTCTCAAAAAAAGGAGATTGGGTGCTGGATCCTTTCAGCGGTTCTGGTACCACTTTAAAGGTTGCAAGCAGACTGGGTAGAAATTCTATTGGTGTAGAAGTGAAGGAGACCTATTACAGCGTGGCAAAAGAGAATTTAAAAAAGGAGAAAACTTCCAGTGTGTCTTCTAAGTTGGATCTGACCATTAAAAGTCGGAATCCTAGGAAATAGAGAGAATTTGTGATAATCTCCTAAATATTGGAGAATCCTCAAACGTCATGGCTATACAAAGCAAAAAAGCCAAAGAAATAGATGCCTGGATAAAAGACCATCCTAATTCATCCAGGGAGAAGCAAGGAGTAGAGATTGACGGGAAAATACAACTCCTGCCCTCCTACGATTTTCCCATTAGCTTGCTTCAATATAATCATGCTAATGGCCGATTCAATCTTGAGATACAAGAATACGAGACTAAACTAGGTAGAAAACTAGATCCTTCCGAAGCAGATGATATTAAGAAGATAAAAGAGTTACTTTTACAGGATGAAGCTGAAGCGAAGAAACTAAAGGAAGATCTTAAAAGACTGGGAGCACAGAGTGAAGTTGCCGCAATAACTTATGATGGGGTGGTAGTTAATGGAAATCGCCGAATGGCGACTATAGCAGAGCTGCATTCAGAAAATCCGTCTAAGTGGGAAAGGTTATGGGCGGTAAGATTGCCACAAGACATTTCAGAAAAAGATCTCTGGAAGATTGAGGCGGGCCTCCAGCTTTCGAAGGCAAAAGTCGCTGACTACGGCCCTGTCAATAACCTTCTTATGATTAAAGAAGGCAAAAAGGCTGGTCTCACAAATGCGGAGATTGCAGCTTCGATGTATGGGTGGACAGAGAAACAAGTCAGTTCTGATATAGAAAGACTAGATCTCATAGATTACTTCTTGCAATTTATGGGGGGCTCAAATGTGGGTAATTACGGTCTCATTAAGAAGTTTCAACTACACGAGCATTTTATTAACCTTCAGAAATATTTAGTTGAAAGGTTAAAGACATCTGGTGCTCCCAAAAAAGAAATATTAAAGGAGCTTGAAATAGCCTTCCTCTTTTTGCGCGCTAAAGTGACATCTCCTGACGTGTTAGATCTAACACACATGGAAGTAAGAGAGATATGCAAAATCCTGCAGGATAATAAACTGCATGATTACCTGACAGAGTCTTTTGATCAGTATAAAGATCATAAACAGATTCCAGTTGAAACTCTTTCGGATAATCTTGATATCGCCAAAGACGCTAAGAAAAATAAAGATGATGAAGCAAAACCCGGTAAGTTGGTAGAAAGAGCTGTAAGCGCTCTGAGCGCCGCCCTAGAGGGCCTCAAACAAAAAAATGCAAAGAAGCCCGATGAAGATTTGGTAAAAAAGATAGCTAATTTGGAAGACATACTGAAAAAGATAAAAAGCGAGCTAAACCTTAAGTAATGATCAATGTCCAAATTAGAAACGGAAATCTCATAGTTGAGGATTTAGAGGGAAATACCTTTGACTGGAAACATCAGGCTTTTTTTGATATTTCCTTGGGGTTTGATAAAAATGAGGAGGGTCGCGTGTTTGTAATGAGCGAAAAGGAGAAGTTTCAAGAATCTGTAAAAGAAATTCTCGATTATCTAAATGAAGAAGGGTTGCAATTTACCGTAGATGAGAAAGTCCAGGTATTAATTTCAGACTTGAAAAATCAAGAGCAGGAGTTTGTTCAAGCACAGGAAAATGTGACTTCGGATATAGCTGTTCGTGAGAGTCAATCTTTCAAACGCTCTTTAAAGCCCTATCAGATTAAGGGGCTAGAACATTTTGTCAGAATAGGACATGGAGCAAACTATTCTGTTCCTGGTAGCGGTAAAACAACGATGGTTTACTCCTACTTTGATTATCTGAAACAAAATAATCTTGTAGAGAAAATATTCGTAGTAGGACCTTTCAGTTCTTTCTCTCCATGGGAAGAAGAAGGAGAAGCTTGTTTTGGTGAACCCCTCAAATCAGCACGATTAGTGGGGCCAAAACGCCAGTCACATTATCTTCAATCAGATAAATATGATCTTTTTCTTTGCCATTACCAGACTGTTGCAAATGATGTAGAAAGTGTCATTGAACTTTGTCAGAAGTACAAAATTCTCATGGTAATTGACGAATCTCATTATATTAAGAAATTTGAAGGAGGAGTTTGGTCGAATGCACTTTTAATGATAGCTCCTTATGCAACTAAAAGAGTCGTATTATCTGGTACTCCAATGCCAAATGGGTTTATCGATCTGTGGTCACAAATGACTTTTCTTTGGCCAGGTAAACAACTCTTGGGAGAGCGAGCGTCTTATAAAGCACGTTGCGAGGATACAAATCAACAAGAAGAAGTAAAGAAAGATATTCGCCCTTTCTTTTACCGTGTTAAAAAATCAGATCTAAATCTGCCGGTATTTAAGATAATAAAAACTGAATATGATTTAAAACCGTTGCAAGCGCAGATTTACCATGCGCTCTCAGTAAGACTTTTGAGTGAGTTGGAACTAAAAACGGATGATAGACAAAAGATAAAACAATGGAGAAAAGCAAAAATGGTACGTTTATTGCAAGCGGCTTCAAACCCAACTCTTCTTTGTAGATATTCTGAGGAATTTGAGGTACCTCCACTGACTTCCGATGGAACAAACTTGGTCGAATTGATTGAAAAATATTCTCAATTTGAAGTTCCGGCAAAATTTGATGCCGCGCTCAAGTTAGCGAAACAACTTATTTCTGAGGGAAAGAAAGTGCTTTTGTGGACTACTTTTGTACATAACATAAAAATGTTGGAGAATTCTCTTGAAGGCATAAATTACTATTCTATTCACGGTGCAATTCCAAGAGATAACAACGAAGATGAGGAATTTAACAGAGAAAAGCAGATTCACGAATTTAAGACTACAAGAACACCTTCTTTGCTAATCGCTAATCCTGCTGCTTGTGCAGAGTCCATATCTCTTCATAAGGTTTGTCATGACGCAATTTATCTAGATAGAAGTTTCAACTGCGGACAGTTTATTCAGTCTCTAGATAGAATTCATCGAATTGGTTTAGGAGAAGATGAGATTGTGAATTACCACATTTTAATTGGTAGAAATACCATAGATGAAACTATAGATCAGAGGCTGAACGAGAAACATTCAACGATGTTGAAGGTGCTAGAAGATGAGATTCCAGTTGGGGACTTCGATATAGAGGCTCCTGAACTTGAAGAAGAGAACGAGGTAGAAGCGGATTTCGAAGCGACAATTAAAGACATAAAGAAGAACTTGGGCAACCAATCCTAATATGGTTTTTACTTATGGAATTACCAGAAACAACCACTCTAAATTTCTTCAACAAAATCTTGGTCTCCTTGTTAGAGCTGACCTCTGGAAACGCATCATGCTCACGAGTTTCTCTAATTACCCACTGTAAATCCATTGTTCTAGGAGGTCAGCTAGCAGATTACGATCAGATTTTAGATTACTGTAAATATTGCGGCCTGATCCAGGTTAAGCAGGAAATGATAGCCATATCGGCCCTGGGACAGAAATTCTTAGATGCTAATAGAGAACACTATTTTGAAATCAACGAAGCTCAAAAACAGCTAATTGTCGAGAGAATTGTTTTCCACGGACCGTGGAGTAATCATGCAAGAGAGATATTTCATTTCTTTTCTCTGAATCAAAATAAATCTATCTACGAACTATCAGTTGTCGATGCATCTCTAACAAAGAGTCAGAATACAATCGTGCACTTCTTTAAATACTTAGGGATCCTACAGGAAAGTAATTTCGTGATTCAGGTTGATCGCAAATATTCTGAGTTAGTTTTTCAGCTAACAGCAGATAGTAAGGCTCTCACAGAACAACAGCTAGAAAAGATTCTCATGGAGAATCGTAAGCTTGGTGCCCAGGCTGAAAATGTAGTTGTAGAGTTTGAGAAGAGAAGATTGCGAAAGATGGGAAAGTTCGCTCAAGCAGAACTTGTTAAGCGAATAAGTACAATTAATGTATCAGCTGGTTACGATATTGAATCATTCGATGGAGATACTGATGATATTTTTCCGAATCGATTAATTGAAGTAAAAGCAACCCAAGGCTCACAAATTAGGTTTTATTGGAGTAATAATGAAATGAATGTTGCGAAGAGTAAGAAAGAGTCCTATTGGATTTACTTATTAAAGGAATTTAAGGAAAACGATGAGAATCTTGCTCCGATTATGATTCAAAATCCAGCCCTAAATATCAGTAATATTGAATGTTTGACGTTAGAAGCACACACGTTTCTTATCAAGGAAATTTCAGAAGTTACTTTTCTAGATCAGGGGTTTGAGGATCTGAGATGGTATACCTTGGGGCAGGCTGATGTCTAAATTGAGTAATCAACCTCATTCTTGCCCTTAATCGATTTAGGATGTGGCACCTCAAACCACTCCGGATGCGCTTTATACATAGCCCTCAATTCCTGTATACTTTTATCAAGTTTCCCGAACGTAAGCCGTATTCTCGGTTCGAATTTCGGGACACCACCACCGCACCAAAAATTTGAGCTAGATTTTTTTATCTAACTCAAACTTTTGGCGGAGGGATTCGAAAGGCACAGGCGCGTAGGCGCCGAGCCGGGGTCGCGAGATTTTCTAGTAAGAAAATACTTGTGACCGAATCCCTCAAACTGATTTAATAAACTCCCTCCCCCCTAATTTAATTGTCACAATCTTTCTTCTCAAACGGCAGCATTTCAAGTAGAGTTTTATAAATTATTAATATAAGTTTTAAATCAAATGCAAAAAAAGAATCCGGTAGTTCACTTTGAAGTGCCTTATGAGGACAAAAAAAGAGTCTCTGATTTTTATACAAATGCTTTCGGCTGGGATATGAAGGATCAAGGAGCAGAAATGGGGGACTATATTCTTGCTGGAACAAGTGAAGTTGGCTCTGATGGATTTCCAAAAGAGAAAGGAAGGATTAACGGAGGGTTTTTCAAGAAGAGTGGAGAAACTGGAAGTGCCGCACTTCTAACTATTGCTGTTGATGATATAAAGGAAGCAATGGAAGCGGTCAAAAATGCTGGCGGAAAGGTACTAGGAGAACCAGTAGATATTCCTGGGGTTGGAATGTATGTTGCGATTATCGATACAGAAGGAAATAGGGCAAGTGTTCTGGAACCCAAGGGCATGTAGGGTTAAATAAAAAAGCCGAGGCCACAAGGCCTCGGCTTTTTTGAAATCCTAATACATCATCATAAGAACTGCTCCAAGTAGAGCGATGTTTTTCATGAATGCTATTTTCTGATTGCTTCGAGCTCCTGGATCTGTTTCTTTCCAGAATGCGTGCATTATAAGAGAAGTAGGAAGAAGGAATAGTGCGAGAAGTGCAAGAGACATAAACATGTTTACATTCAATAGAACTCCAAGTCCTCCTAAAGATAAGAGAACACCTGTGCCGAGAGTTGCCAATACGGGAGCAGGAACTTTTTTGCTTGCTGCATAGCCGCTCAACCCTTTGTAATTAATGAAATGGTTGATGCCGTTGTATAAGAAATATCCTCCGAACAAAATCTGACCTAGAACGTGAATCATAGTGGTATGAATGATTATGCTTTTAATTAATTACAATTATACCTCAAAAAAATAATAAAAATTGAGCAGTTAGGGGCTGCTCAAGCTAGGCAAGGTTCGTGCTCCACCAGTGTGACTAAGTCATCGTCCGTCAGGGGTGCATCGTTTATGATGCGAACCCCTGATTCTATCGAGGTAACGAATATTTTTCCATCATCCAGTTTCCCGGTTCTCGCATTTTCGATAATGACTCCAATCACTCTTTCTACAAGGTTGTCTGGAACCACCACCTCAATTATTCTTTGTGGCCTGAAATCGTCAAACTCGTTATGCCTCAAAGAGGGGTGAGGGTGACCTTTTCCTTTAGTCGTCTCTTCATTCGAGGTTTCAAAAATGTGATGAAGATTGAGGTCGCGCAGAGCCATCATCACAGTATCGAATCGAAAAGGTTTAATGATCGCTTGAACTTTTTTCATGACGGTAGGGGGAATATGTTTGAATTTAGTCTACTCCTTAAAAGAAGGGGTGCAAATTAGGAGAGGGGGATAAAGAATTGCCGAAAATTCCAAAGGAATTTTCGGCAATTCTTAGGAATAGCTTCGTGTAGCCGCGAAGCAATAAACTTTTTTGGCACCAGCTTTTTCTAAAACTATTTTTGCCTCAGAAAGTGTCGCACCTGTTGTTGTCACATCGTCTATTAATATGATTGTTTTTCCCTGGAGATCTTCGGCTCTTTCAATTTCAAAAACTCCTTTTAGATTTTTCAATCTTTCATTTCTTGAAAGTTTGGTCTGATGCAAAGTGTCCTTAGTTTTTATTAAAAGATCGTTTCGAGTAATTGATGATAATGGAAAGTGGTTTTTGAATTCACGTGCTAAATCGATCGCCTGGTTGAAGCCCTTTTCTTTCATTCGTGATGTATGGCATGGAATAGGAACAATTATAATTTGGCCAAAATTTTCAAATTCAATTTTTTCTTCAAAAATCCCCGCTAGAGCTTCCGCACAAGCACTTCCTATACTTTCAAGTATTTTTGCATTTCTTGCATACTTGATCTCCCAAATAGCCGCTCTTACTCTTTCATCTTCATAGGAGAAAGCGCTTATTATTCCGTCTCTCTCTAAAACCTCTAGTAAGTCAGTCCAATCAGCCGAAGAGAATGATTCGATCTCTCTTATCTCGAGAGGTTTTTCCTCGAAGAAAAAATCTCCGGCAATTGCTCTTAAAAGTGCAAAATTGTGTCGCAATAGGCCATTTATGCGTGCTATAATATTTGAGATTTTCGTCTTCATGCGATATGGATAATCCTTTTAAAAATTTCTTTAAGAAAAACGATACGAACGTGATAGGGATAGATATAGGATCTTCAGCAATAAAAATTGTGCAGCTTGCGAAGGTAAAAGGCAAGGCGGTTTTGAAGACTTATGGCAGTCTCGCGCTCGGCCCATATGCGAATGTCACCATTGGACAGTCGACTAATCTTCCTGCGGAAAAGTTAAGCGAAGTCATAAAAGATCTAATAAAGGAAGCAAATGTCACTACTCATGATGCGGGGGTTGCTATACCTTTTCGATCTAGCTTGGTTTCGATGATAGAACTTCCTAATCTTCCTGAAAGAGAACTCCAGCAAATGATTCCTCTTGAGGCAAGAAAATATATTCCTGTACCAGTGAGCGAAGTGACAATGGACTGGTGGATAATTCCTAAAGAAGAAGAGAAGGCTTTCGACTTTGTCGAAGCATCGCAAGAAAAATCTCCGACAGAGAAGACTGATGTTTTGGTGGTTTCGATTCACAATGAAATCTTGAACACTTACAGCACGATGGTAAAGAAGGCGGAACTTGAAACTTCTTTCTTTGAGATCGAGATGTTCGCGGCTATTCGTTCTCTTGTTGGGCCTGAAGTAAATCCCGTCATGGTTTTCGACATGGGGGCAAGTTCAACAAAGCTTTATATTGTTGAGAGAGGAATCATCAGGCAGTCGCACATTATAAACAAAGGCTCGCAAGATGTGACGATCTCGATCGCTCAAGGCCTTCAGGTTACGCCAGAGAAAGCGGAGAAGATAAAAAGAAATCTTGGAGCAGGAAGTGCTTCCGATGAAAAAACAATATATGAAATTATTGAACTAACGATGGATTATATTTTCTCTGAAGCGGGGAGTGTCATACTTATGTACCAAAAGAAATTCAATAAATCCATTTCAAAAGTTTATCTAACGGGAGGAGGGGTGGCGATGAAGGGATTTTTGGATGTAGCAAAGGCTCGCTTTGAGACGGAGGTTGTTATGGGTGATCCTTTCAATAAAATCGAGACGCCTCAGTTTTTGAAAGAGATTTTGCGAGCGAACGGATTGGATTTTGCTGTTGCGACGGGACTTGCACTTAGAAAACTCCAGGAATTTGAATAGAATTTCTCTTTTCTCAAATACATCTCTATTTTATAGATGTTTTCTCCACACTTGCCATTAACATATTCATAAATAAGCGATACAATTATAGAAAGTGGAAACTAAATTCCAAACATCGTTCATACCAAAAGCTTCATTGACTGCACCTACACAGCCGAGAAGAAGGGGTGCAATCACATTCTTGATGTTTTTTGGCATGGTCGTTTTCTTTACGAGTGTCGCATTGGCTCTCGGCTCATATGTTTGGCTTAAAATATTGACTAATCAAAGCAAGCAACTTGCAAGCGACTTAGCTGCCAACGAAAAAGCTTTCGAACCTAACACTATCGAAGAATACGTAAGACTTGATTCCAGAATCGACAATGCAAAGAAGCTTATAGACAAACATATTTCGCTTTCCTCATTTCTAGATCTTCTTGGACGAGAGACTTTGAAGACTATAAGTTTTGCTGATTTCAAATACCTGGCTGATCCATCTGGAGATATTTCTGTCGAGATGGCAGGCAGAGGAGCAAGCTACAACTCTGTTGCTTTCCAGGCGAAGGAGTTTGGAAAAATAGTTCCTTTGAAAAATCCTGTATTTGCAAATCTTGACCTTGATCCTCAAGGAAGAGTAATTTTCAAACTGAACATGGACCTTGATCCAACATTGATTTCATTCAAAGATAATCTTCCGAAGGAAGCAGACATTGTTGGAGGGGATGATGCTTCTCAAACGACTGAGGGAACAAATACAGAATCACTGCCACCAGCTGATGATGGAGGAGCAATAGATACTTCAACAAATATAAATTCAGATCCAAATCTATAATGAAAACAGTCACACCTATCATTCTCATAATTGCAGGTCTTGGACTTTTTGTTCTGTATACGGATAAGAATTACAGAGGAAATATCGAGCCGGGAAAAAATATCAAAGAACTTCAAGCTCAGATCACCGAATATCAAACAGCAATTGGTAAGTCGAGACAAATATTGAACAAGAGACAGGAACTTCAGGATCAATACAAGCAATTTTCTGCGGAAGACTTAGACAATATAAAGAAGCTTCTTCCAGACAATGTAGATAATGTCCAGCTTATACTTGATCTTAATGGTATAGCCAAGAAATACGGAATGGCTCTCAAGGGTATAAAGATAGAAGACAAATCGGGAGATACCGGAGCGGCGACACAGCAAGTTGGTCCTGATCGAAGCCCAACAGGATCAATCCAGGTGACATTCCGTGTTACATCGACTTATGCGAATTTCGTTAATTTTCTTCGTGATGTCGAGAAGAGTTTGAGAATTGTGGACGTTGTCTCTCTTAATTTCAAAGCAACAGAAAAGGGAACATATGATTATGAAGTGGCCATTAAGACATATTGGCTAAAAAAATAGAATGAAAGAAATATTTCAAAAATTCAAGCTCCCAATAATAGTCATCGCCTTTCTTTTTGTGGGACTCTTTATCTACAACAGCTTTATGAAATCTCCAGAGCCTGTGGGTACATTGTCGAGTGGAGTGAAGGGTGATGGAAGTGCTGTTCCCGGCGCAGATTTTCTTCCGCTTCTTCTTAGAATCAAGGATGTGAGCTTCGATCAGAAATTCTTCAGTGATCCTGTATACAAGAAGCTTATGGATGACAGTCAGACTATTATTCCTGAAAGCAAAGGCAAAGATAATCCTTTTGCCCCTGGAATCTTCGGAAGCTCTTCATCGACTGTAGAGTCTTTGGGCTTCCAGGACACAACTAATCTCAATGCCGGAGCAACATCAAGCAGTGCCGGAGCTAGAAGATAATAATCAAGAAGAATTCCATGCAGTTAATTGATCTCTTGATAAAAAAAGGAGTAATCACAGCCAACGTAGCAAAGCAGATTAGGGAAGAAACATCAGCTAACCCTGAAAATGTAGAGCAAATCCTAAAAGGCTACGGGGTTTCTTCTGCTGAAATACTTTCCGCTAAAGGAGAGTATCTTAAAGTTCCTACTCTTTCAATGACGAACCCAAGCATTCCTCTTGAGGTTCTAAAATATATTCCCGAAGAATCATCTCTTCATTACAAAATTCTTCCTCTAGCTTTGAATGGTGGTGCTTTGGAAGTTGGAATTGTTAATCCTGATAATATAGAAGCAAGAGATGCTCTTAACTTCATTGCCTCAAAAGAAAATATTCCTTTCAAATTATTTCTCATAACTGAAGAAGATTTCAATAAAGCTTTTGAGTCATACAAAGGACTTTCGGGAGAAGTTACAAAAGCTCTCTCTGAACTCGAGGATGATCTTTCAGATGAAGAGAAAGAGATCAGAGACAGCGATGAGGATATTTCTAAAAAGATCAATGAAGTAAACATCATTGAAGATGCGCCGGTAAAAAAGATCGTAGCAACCATACTTCGTTATGCAATTGAAGGAGAAGCATCTGACGTGCATATTGAACCAATGGTTGAAAAAGTCCGGGTTCGATTTCGATTGGACGGAGCATTACATACATCACTTATTCTTCCGATCAAAGTTTTGAATGCAGTAGTTGCTAGAATCAAGATTATTTCTGACATGAAGCTCGACGAAAAGAGAAAACCGCAAGACGGTCGTTTTTCGGCAAGGATCGAAGGAAGAAAAATTGATTTTAGAGTATCTACATTTCCCACATATTATGGAGAGAAGGTGGTGATGAGAATTCTTGACCAAGCGAAAGGGGTCAAGAAACTTGCAGAGCTTGGATTTTCATCGAGAGACTTAGAGATAATATTGGAAGCAATACACAAACCTTATGGACTCATCCTTATCTCCGGTCCAACAGGATCTGGAAAGACAACCACACTATATTCAATGCTCTCGGAGATTGATCGAGAAACAAACAATGTGCTATCTCTCGAGGATCCTGTGGAATATAACGTCGAAGGTATGAATCAGTCGCAGGTGAGACCAGAAATTGATTACACCTTTGCTAATGGTCTTAGAACTACTTTGCGACAAGACCCGGATATCATTATGGTGGGAGAAATTAGAGATAAAGAAACTGCAGCTCTTGCGATCCAAGCTGCGCTGACTGGACACTTGGTGCTCTCAACTATTCACACTAATGATGCGATAGGAGTTATTCCAAGACTCATAGACATGGGAATTGATCCTTACCTTATTGCCCCAACCCTAGTTCTTTCTATGGCTCAAAGATTGGTTGCTAAAATCTGTCCTGGAAGTGGAAAGGAATTACCAGTAGAAGGAAGCATCAAAATGATGATAGACAAGCAGTTTGAGGATCTACCTGATAAATTCAAAAAAGCTATCCCTCAAAATAGCACTGTACTCCAGGCTGCTCCGTCCCCTGATTGTCCAAAAGGAACTCATGGCAGAACTCCAGTTTTCGAAGTCTACAAGATGACAAAAGAACTAGAGCATGTGCTCCTTACTAATCCAACTGAACCGGATATTTGGAAAGTTGTTCGAAACGAAGGAATGCTTACGATGAAGGAAGACGCTATAACGAGAGCTCTTCGACATGAAATACCATTCGAGGAAGTAAACACTCTCGCTTAAAGGTAAAAAAGAGATATAATTTATAGACAATATGGCTGAACAAAAATACAACATAGTTCTCGTCGATGACGATAAGTTCCTTCTCAATATGTACTCGATGAAATTTACTAAAGAAGGAATGGCTGTTACCGCGATCGCAAGTCCTGAAGAAGCATTCGACAAGATAAAAGAAGGACTTACACCTGACGCTTTGGTTTTGGATGTTGTTATGCCTGGAATGGACGGGATTGAACTTCTTGAGAAGATTAGACGAGAAAAACTTATCCCTGATGCGGCTGTGATTATGCTTTCGAACCAGGGTCAGCAAAGTGATATAGAGCGTGCAAAGGCTCTCGGTATAAACGGATATATAGTCAAAGCAACTACCATTCCTTCAGAAGTTTTGCAGGAAGTAATACGTATAACTAAAGAGCATAAAAAATAATTTTAATAATAAATATGGATCACAAAACAGAGCTTAAGGAACTAATAGAAACAGTAATAAAAGAGGGTGCATCGGACATTCACCTTTCTGAAGGAAGGCACCCAACGATTCGTGTTTCTGGCGCGTTGATTCCTTTGGTCAGGAAGAATGTTTTGAGTGCGGAAGACACAAAAAATTTTCTCGACGAACTTCTCTCACCTGATTTTAAGAAAAGATTTTTTGAAACAAAAGAAGTAGATTTTTCATACTCATTCGAAAGTAAAGCAAGATTTAGAGGAAATGCTTATTTTCAGCAAGGTCAGATATCAATTGCTCTTAGGTTTATTCCAAAAACTATCAAGACATTAGTTGATTTGAAACTCCCGGTAATTCTTGGTGAATTCGCAAGAAAGAAACAAGGATTTTTTCTTGTAGTGGGTCCTGTTGGTCAGGGAAAATCAACTACTCTTGCTTCTATGATTGAAATGATCAATGAAGAAAGGGCAGAGCATATCATTACTATCGAAGATCCAATCGAATATGCTTATGAGCAAAAGAAATCCATTATCGATCAGAGAGAGGTGAGAATAGATACTAATGATTTTGCCGGAGCGCTGGTCTCAGTTCTTAGAGAGGATGTGAATGTAATTTTGGTAGGAGAGATGAGGGGGCCAGAAACTATGTCTGCCGCAGTTACTGCAGCAGAAACTGGTCACTTGGTTTTTTCTACCCTTCATACAAACAATGCATCACAGACCATTGATCGAATTATCGATTCATTTCCATCAAGTCAGCAAGACCAGATCAGAGTTCAGCTAGCATCTTCTCTTATTGGTGTATTCTCCCAGAGATTGATCCCTAGAATTTCAGGAGGATTAGTTCCAGCGTATGAGCTTCTTATTGTTAATGGGGCAGTCGCAAACCTTATTCGAGAAAAAAGAACTCACGAAATCAATACAGTGATTGAGACAAGTTCAGAACAGGGAATGATAGACATGAATAGATGTTTGGCAGATTTGGTTCGAGCCGGAGAAGTGACCATCGAGAATGCTTACAGATATGCATTCAACCCTAAGACATTAGAAAGATTGCTATAGTTTTTAAATAAAATGCTCTTCAATTACAAAGCGGTAGATGCAGCAGGTCAGGACAGTCAAGGTTCTGTGGATGCTGTTTCGATCGATGTGGCTATTTCGAGTCTTCAAAAAAGAGGTCTTATAATTGTCACCATAAATCCAGCGGCTCCAGAAGGAAATATCCTCAACAGAAGTATCGGTATATTTTCTCATGTGAAGAATAAAGATGTGGTTATTCTTTCGCGCCAGATCGCAACTCTCTTTACTGCCCAGGTTTCAGCGCTGAGAGTATTTCGCCTTCTTGCCTCTGAGACAGAAAACTCCGTCTTAGGAAAGATTCTTGCCGAAGTTGCAGATGACATTCAGGGAGGAGCAAGTATCTCGAAGGCCCTTTCAAAACATCCTAAAGTATTCACAAGTTTCTATGTAAGCATGGTTCGTGCCGGAGAAGAATCCGGCAAGCTCGATGAGACATTTCTTTACTTAGCTGATTATCTCGATAGAAACTTTGCAGTAACCAGCAAAGCAAAGAATGCTCTTATATACCCTGCATTCGTAATATTTACATTCATTGCCGTGATGTCTCTTATGCTCACGGTTGTTATTCCTAAAGTTTCGGCAATCATTACTGAGTCTGGTCAGCCTATTCCAGTCTATACGCAGGTCGTGATAGGTCTTTCTAATTTTTTAAGTGATTACGGAATACTTTTCCTTATCGCTCTCATAATTCTTGGTTTTGTTTTCTTCAGAATGAAAAAAGGGGATAAGGGCGAGCTAATGGTAGATCAGATCAAGCTCTCTATTCCTTATATTGGAGGTTTGTATAAAAAACTTTATCTCTCCCGAATCGCTGACAATATGAATACTCTACTCATATCAGGAGTCGCGATGGTTAAAGTACTTGAGCTTACTGCTGATGTGGTGGGAAACAAAGTATATGAAAACGTTCTCCGCTCTTCCCTTGAGCTCGTTAAAGGTGGACAGCCGCTCTCGGAGTCACTCGCTCGTTTCGATGAGATTCCATCGATAGTGGTGCAGATGGCAAAGATTGGAGAAGAAACAGGACAACTAGGACATATCTTAGAGACTCTCGCCAAGTTTTATCAAAGAGAAGTTGTTAATGCTGTAGACACTCTTGTTGATTTGATTGAACCTGTGATGATTGTGACGTTGGGACTTGGAGTCGCATTTCTTCTTGCTTCCGTTCTCATACCTATCTACAATATTTCTGCTTCGATCTAAATTAAAAAATACGAAGCATAAAAAAGTTTCTTATTTTCAGATCATTTTTTTGCACATGATCGCTTATCCACACATCCTATTTACCGCATTTTTCTAAATTAGATATAATTAACTAAGCCAATACAATTATATTATTGGGTCGAAAACATCTTTTGTATTCAAAAGCGCCAGGGGTAACTCAAAAGAAGCCTAAATGGGTTGCTCTTGAAGCAAAAAAATTATTAGTTATTAGATTAGTTCTTATTAAAAATATTTATGAAGAAAAATAAAGGTTTTACATTGATCGAACTTCTCGTTGTTATTGCGATCATCGGTATATTGTCTTCTGTTGTTCTTGCTTCTCTAAACTCTGCTCGAACAAAGGCTAAGAAGGCGGCTTTCAAGAGTGAAGTGTCTGCTGTTCAGCCAGCACTCCTAAGTCTTTGTGATGATGCTGCTCTTACAAACACAATTGTAAACGGTATTATTACTGATACTGGAAACAGAAACATTGGAAACATGAATGCGCAGAACTGTGGTACTTCTGGAAACGGTACTTTCACAGCTACATCAAACGCGGACTTTGACACTACTTGTCTAGGAACTGTTACAGAAACATCTGCAACTTTCTCAGCAAACTGCAACTAACAAATTGCAATGTAGGAAAGCAAAAACTCCCGGAAGGGAGTTTTTGCTTTTAATCAAACCGTGATACATTTTAATTAATTCACTAAATGCGAAATGATCAATAGCCAGAAAAAATTTGAGAAATTCCTGCAAATACAGAGGTTCAAACATGTAATAGATCACTTGGAGGGGGATGTAATGGATTTTGGTGGTAACAAAGGAGAACTTCGCGAATACGTAAAAGGGAGTTACACGCTCGTTGATTACGACCACACTCCTATGGAAGGTAAGTATTTTGATACGATTGTTTGCCTCGCTGTTATAGAACATATAGAAGTAAAAGACGTCTTTGAAATTTTTAGGAAATTTAAGGAAAAGCTCAAGACGGGGGGTAAGATTTTTATAACAACACCAACCAGAGCGTCAAAACCCGTTTTGGAATTCCTCGCATTTGTTGGAATACTGGACAAAGAAAATATAAAAGAGCATAAACATTATTGGTCCAGAAAAGATATTGATGAATTAGCAAGGGTATGTGGCTTTTCAATTAAAGAATATAAAAAATTCCAATTCGGATTTAATCAATTTGCTGTCCTGGTTCATCAATAAAATGCATTCCAGAATTCTAGCCATGAAATTTCAAACGACCAGAAAATTTTTTAAAAATATATTCTCCAAAGTTAAGGATTTCCTTGAAAAGAGTCCCTTCGTAAGAACTCTTTTGGTGTTTTCTCTTTTTTTACTATCTTTCACATATGTTTATTTTTCTGTAACCTCTCTTGCAAGTGGAGATGATCATTTTTTTCACTTTAGATTTGCCGAAACTATAAGAGAAAACGGCCTTTTCGAGTCTTTTAAGAATTTTGATTCCATTTATTTTTCAAAGATAGCGCAGAGCAAAGATTATTTTGTTTATTACAATTTCCTCTTTTATGTAATTATCATTCCTTTTACTTTCATTAATCCTCTTTATTTGGGAATCAAACTTTATGCTGTTCTCGCTATCTCCCTTCTATTCACCACTCTTTATTGGTGTCTTAGAAAATTTCGTATTACCAATCCTTTTGTATGGACTATACTTTTATTTTCTCTTGCTAACCGAGAGACAATCTGGAGATTCTTTCTTTCAAGACCTTATGCTTTTGCCCCTGCTCTTCTTATGCTTCTATTGGTTGCAATTTATAAAAAGAAAGGATGGTGGGCTTTTTTGATTAGTTTTATTTATATATATTGGCATAGTGCTACTTTTTTCTTTCCTATTTTTATTTCATTAACATATCTTATTTTTGAAGGTTTCTATGGCAAAAAAATGCATTGGAAGGTTTCACTCTATGTACTATCTGGAACTACTTTAGCTATAGCTCTTGTTTATCTCATTCCTTCTAACTTTCTCTTATACATGAAGGAGGTTATATTTGGAATATACAATGAGACAATAGTCGGTCAAAAAATAGATATTCCTGAAGGTAGAGAACTATACCCAATAAGTTTTTTTGATTTTGTTTCGGCTAATTTGATAATGTTTGTATTTTTCATAATGGCAGGACTTTCTGACATCGTAAGGTATTCATTTTATAGAAAGGGTTTGATAAGTGATGATGGAAAAGAAGAACCGTTTTCGATTGTAAGTCCACTTAGATCAAGTCTTCTTTTTATGTCTCTCATATTTTTTGTCGGGACACTTTTAGTAAGTCAGAGATTCAATGACTTTTTTGTCTTTTTTGTTGCTTTGTATGTTGCTCTGTCTTTTGAATCCGTGAGAGAGTATATAAGTATTTCCAAAAAAGAAATTAAAGTAGGAATAATAGCGGGAGCTATAGTTGCGGTATCATATCTCTTTGCTAGTAATTTGATTGGCCTTCAAGAAATGCTTGGAGCGGGACCTGATGCAAATAATTTTGCTGAAGTTGGTAAATGGCTTAGGGAAAATACTAAAAAGGGAGACATAGTCTTTAACCCTAACTGGACTTGGTTCACACAGCTTTATTATCATAGTCCACAAAATCGCTACATAGCTGGACTGGAACCAAGATTTCTTTATAGCTACAACAGCAAGCTCTACTGGCTGTTTTCGAATATTGCCCAGGGATTTGTATGTTTTACACCGAAATGTCCAGTCGAATCTCGTTTTGCGGAAGCTGCATTAAGAAAAGAAAATGATTCGGAATATTATGAAAAGGAAGGGAAGAAGGTATCGGCAGCACTTCTTGATGTATTTCATTCGAAATATATCGTGAGTTCCAATAGATACGCGCAACTTAATGATCTTCTTACTCATAGCAAAAATTTTAAACAAGTTTTAGATGACAAGGGTGTTTACTATATTTTTGAAGTTTTGAGATAGGGTATAAAATAAAGTCCGCATGCAAAAAAAATTATCCATTATAATTCCAGTATTCAACGAGAAGAAAACAATAGAAGAGATTATTCGTCGGGTAGAAGCTGTTGATATTTCTTTGGAAAAAGAAATTATCATAGTGGACGATTTCTCAACTGATGGAACGAGGGAAATACTTTCAAGATTAAATAAGAATCCGATTAAGGTATATCTACAAGAGAAAAATTATGGAAAGGGGGCTGCCGTAAAAAGAGGTCTTCAGGAGTGTTCAGGAGACATAGCAATAATTCAGGATGCTGATCTCGAATATGATCCTGCTGATTACAAAGAGATGATAGCGCCTATATTTGAAAACAATGCCGATGTTGTTTTCGGATCTCGCTTTATTGGCAATAAACCCCATAGAGTTCTATATTTTTGGCATTATGTAGGGAACAAAGTTCTTACATTGTTTTCCAATATGATGACCAATCAGAATATTACTGATATGGAAACCTGCTATAAGCTTTTTAATAGAAAATCGATTGATGTAATCAAAAACGAGATAACAGCAGATAGGTTTGGGGTAGAGCCTGAAATTACTGCAATAGTCGCAAAAAATAAATTCGTAATATATGAAGTCGGAATATCCTATTCTGGTCGAACATATGAAGAGGGAAAGAAAATAGGGTGGAAGGATGGATTTTCTGCTTTGTATTACATAATTAGAAGCAGGATAAGACATTGGTAACTTCTCATTTATATTCGGATTTGCCAAAGTCCCAATAAATATCCCCAGGTTTTTTGTATTTTGAAGGTATAATTAATAATGAACTAAAGTAATTTATTACATAGTAAAAAATATGACAAAAAATAAAGGATTTACATTACTCGAGCTTTTGGTGGTAATTGCTCTTACGGGAATATTTGCTGTTGTGGTTATTGCATCTTTAACCAGTACTAGAGGCAGGGGAAGAATAGCATCAGTTCAGACCTCTCTTTCTGCGGTGCGTTCTGCAGCGAATACTTGCATGACTGCGGGAACAGCTCTTAATAGTCCTGCTACCCCTGGAACAACCCTTGTGTGTACTGGAGATATAGGTATATGGAATGTATTACCTTCATCTTGGAGCTATGCCGTTACAGGATCTGCTGATTGTCATGACGGAGGAGGAACAACTGATCTTGATCTTACAACTATTGATGGAGTCTTTAAAATATGTGCTTACTCATCTTCTGATGCAAAAAATGTTAGCTGTACTGAAGTCGGTTGCACAACCTCTACATATCAATAATTCTAACCCGTATAATTTCAGGAGTTGAGAATATTAATTACGTGAGTAAAAGGAATGAAAATTTTAGGAAAAGAACATTTCTAAGAGGCTTTACTCTAATGGAGATGTTACTTGCTCTTGCTATCATTGGAATTCTTTCCACGGTTGTATTTGCGAATGTCGGAAGAAGTAGGATAAGGGCTCAAGATACATTACGGAAAAGCGATATAAAACAGCTTGGTCAAGCTACCGAGGTTTATTTTCAGGAATATTTCGCTTTCCCAACGACTCTTAATGATTTAAAAAATCACACACCAGCTTACTTTGTTACTTTCCCTGTTGATCCCAGAACTAAAACTGATTACCACTACAGATTTGATTCTACAACCAAAAAATTCTGCATAGGAGGAAAAATGGAGCAAATGACCACTCTTCCTGATTCAGCTAATTGTGATTCGGGAGACAGCTCAGATAATTACAAGATCACTGGACCATAGGATATAATATAGTCATGCATTTCATACTTGGAATCTTGATTTTTGCATTCGGAGTAATCATCGGAAGCTTTCTTAATGTTGTATCTCTTAGATATAACACTGGAAGGGGGCTTGGGGGCCGATCCTTTTGTTTTTCGTGCGGAACTTCTTTGAAGTTTCTGGAGCTTGTACCTATCTTAAGTTTCATATTCCAAAAAGGTAGATGCAAACATTGTATGTCTAGAATTTCAATTCAGTATCCAATGGTTGAGGCTATAACTGGCGCTGTTTTTCTTCTTGTCTTCTTAAAACTCTATCCAGATCTTGGAAATCTCACACCTCTTATACTTCCATATTATTGGCTGATCTTTTCAATACTTATAGTCATTTCAGCTTATGACATGAAACACAAGATAATTCCCGATGGCCTGGCTTTTGCTTTTTCTGCCTTAGCACTTCTTGGTTTTGTGGGTTCTTCAGGGTTTTCGGATATTTTTTCTCCACCTCTTATTTTTGACCTTCTTGCTGGCCCAGCTTTCTTTTCAGTTTTTTTTCTATTATGGGCATTATCGAGAGGAAGATGGATTGGATTTGGTGATGCCAAATTAGTTTTGGGCATAGGATTATTTCTCGGTCTCTCTAAGGGAATATCCGCGATAATATTTGGTTTTTGGTTCGGTGCTTTCTGGAGTCTTTGTTTGATTTTCTACCAGAAATTTCTTCGAAAGAAGAGTGCTTCAGATAAAAAAACTTTGAATCTTACTAGTGAGATTCCTTTTGCTCCCTTTCTTATAGCGGGAATACTATCTGCCTTTCTTTTCGATAGTGATATTCTTAAATTAAATGATCTATTATTTTCAGGTTTCTTATAAAAACAATGATTACTTTTTTTCATAAAAATAATTTTAAGAAAGGTTTCTCTCTGGTAGAGCTTCTGGTTGTTATGGCAATCTTTCTTATAATTGTCGGTATTGTTCTTACAAAGCAGTCAAAGTTTTCGAGCGATATTTTGATCACTAACCTGGCGTACGATGTGGCACTCACAATAAGGCAAGCTCAAGTTTATGGAATAGGATCAAAGGCGGTGAATGTTTCTACTTTCAGAGCAGGTTACGGAGTACATTTTGATCCTATTGCAGCAGCGGATTCATTTTTTGTCTTTGCTGACAGTGCTTTGGGAGATACGGGTGTGGATGATGCTGATTTTGATTACGTATATACAGCTCCACCTGACGGAACTGATATCATAGTAAATCCAATAACTCTAAATAGGGGCCAAAAAATCCACGATTTATGTGTTAGAAGCGGGGGAAACACATCTTGTTGGTCAAATGATAAATCTCAAGATTTCCAATTGGATATTACTTTTGTAAAACCAAATCCTGATGCGCACATTAGACTTAATGAGAATTTGACCGAGTATGATCAGGCAATAATAAAGGTAGAATCCTCACTTGGAGATAAATGCAGAAATGTTGTGGTTGGTTCTTCCGGGCAGATTTCTGTTGAGGCGATTGATCCAGCAAACCCAACTGGTTGTCTATAATAATAAAAATAAATGAAGATTTTTTTAGAAAAAAAAGATAAAAAAAACAGCAATAATCATTCTTTGGGATTTACCTTAGTTGAAATAATGGTTGCTGTCTCGATCTTTTCCATAGTGGTGATGGTTGCAATCGGAGCAACTCTTTCTATTGTGGGAGCAAACAAAAAAGCACAGGCTCTAAGTTCCGTCATAAACAACCTAAACTTTGCTGTCGAAAGCATGGTAAGGGATCTGAGGACAGGCTACAACTATTCCTGCGGACCCTCTCTTGGTTTTACTTGCAGTCCATCTAGCCCAACCTCCGTAATAACTTTCTATTCTGAACAATATGCAGGAAACGTAACTTACAGCTTTTCTAATGGTCATATTTTTAAAACCAGGAATTCAGGAACTCAATTTCAAATAACTGCCGATGAGGTAAAAATAAATCATCTAAATTTTATTGTTACCAAAAGTTCTTCTCCTGGGGTTTCACAACCGAAGATTCTTTTGGTGATTGATGGGGAGGCGAAAAGCGGATTGTCAGTAAGTCAATTCAAGATTCAAAGTCTTTTATCCCAGCGAAAAATTGATCTTTAATTATGAAAATTCGATCACAAAAAATAATAAATTTGGAAACCAAAGGATTCACAGTAGTTGAAACTCTTGTTGCGGTTACTATCCTTTTGATTTCTATAGTCGGACCACTTCAAATAGCTTCAAAGGGTCTCTTTTCTGCTTTCTATGCCAGAGATGAAATAACTGGCTTTTATTTGGCTCAAGAGGGTGTCGAATTCGTGAGAAACTTCAGAGATAATACTTATATTACAAATAGAAATAGCGGTACTCCTTATGATTGGCTTTCAGGACTTAATCTTTGTTTTAGTACAGTTAATAATGGGGCTGGATGCAAGATAGATGCCACAATAGTTAATCCCGCAGCCGCTATAACAGCCTGTGATTCCACTCTTTTACCTGATCATTGTGAAAAACTAAGATATGACGGAACATTCTTCAGCTACGCTGGCTCATACCCATTATCTAAATACTCAAGAAAAATTGTCATAACAAAAAGTCCAAATATTCAAGGAACAGAGGATGAAGCAAAAATTACATCAACTGTAACTTGGGACGCCGGGACGGTTTTTGGTTCCCAGAAAAGAATAGTAATTGAAGAAACACTTCTAAATTATCTCCAGCAGCAATGATAAAAAAAACATCAAATACTAAATATGGCTTCGCTATACTTTATGCAACTTTGGTTGGGGGTGTAGTTTTAGCAATTGGGGCCGCTATACTTTCTGTAACGATAAAACAAATTTCGCTTGCAATAGCCGGGAGAGAATCTCAAAAAGCTTTTTATGCGGCTGATACAGGAATTGAATGTGCACTTTATTTTGATCGTCTAGATCGAGAAGGGTTTGTTGGTCTTAACCCTATACGAGCGGATGCCCCTACTCACACATCTTGTGAATCTGATATAGGTCTTGGAATTTATTCGAGTTTGAATCAAGCTGATGATACGCAGATTCCTGAATGCTACCCATCAGCAATATCTTGTGCGGGGTTGCCAATTGTCTATGATCCAGTTCCTCCACCTGGAGTAGATGCAGTTGGTCTTCCTAAAATTACAAATACATTCCACATAGGTGCTCCAGGCTCCCCAGGCACTTGCGCGAATGTTACGGTCATAAAATACTCTTCTAATGCAAGTCTTTCTACGAGAATAGAGTCAAGGGGTCTTAGTAATTGTAATGGTGGGACCAATACCTTTGAAAGAGCGATTAAGCTAGAATACTAGGATGATTCCAAGGGAGGTAAAAGAGAGAGTTAATAAGCTCCGAGAGGCGATTGAGCATCATCGCTATAATCAGCATGTCTTGGATGTTGAGGAGATTTCAGCAGAAGCTCTCGATTCTCTCAAAAAGGAGCTCGTAGATATAGAAGAGAAATATCCTGAACTTATCACTCCTGATTCTCCCACCCAAAGAGTTGCGGGAAAGCCCTTACCTCAATTCGTAAAGGTTAAACATAAGGTTCCGCAGTGGTCATTTAATGATGCTTTTTCAGAGAAAGATTTGATCGCATTTGATACTAGGGTAAAGAAATTTCTTCATTCTAGTTTCGGTAATGTAAATCCTACATATATATGCGAACTAAAAATTGATGGACTAAAGGTGGTTCTTGAATACGAAAAGGGAATGCTTAAAACTGCCGCTACAAGAGGAGATGGGAATATAGGAGAAGATGTGACTATGAACATAAGAACTATAGATTCTGTTCCTCTTCGTTTGAGAAAAGAGGTGGACATAATAGCCGAAGGGGAAGTCTGGATGAAAAAGTCTACTCTTAAAGAACTAAATGCAAAGCAAAAAAAGCTTGGTCTTCCCGAGTTTGCTAATCCGAGAAACCTTGCGGCTGGATCAATTCGTCAGCTTGACCCAAAAATGACTGCGGAAAGAAAGCTAGATAATTTTGTTTATGATATTGCAATGTTTTCTAGTTTTCCTGACACCCAAGAAAAGGAATTGAAACTTCTAGGGGAGCTTGGATTTAAAGTAAATAAGAATTTCAGGAAATGCGAAAAAGTAGAAGACATAATGAAATTTTGGAATGAATGGAAAGAAAAAGCGGTAAAGGAAGATTATTGGATAGATGGAATTGTAATCAAGCTTAATGAAAAGAAGTACCAAGATGCTTTAGGTTACACTGGAAAGGCTCCTCGGTGGGGGATCGCTTTCAAATTTCCTGCAGAGCAAGTTACTACAATTGTAGAAGGGATTTCTTTTCAGATTGGAAGGACGGGGGTTGTAACACCAGTAGCTCATTTGAAAGCCGTATCTGTTGCGGGATCTACAGTTACCCGAGCAACTCTTCATAATGAAGACGAAATAAAAAGGCTTGATCTTCGAATAGGAGACACTGTAATACTTCAGAAAGCGGGTGATGTAATACCTGACGTCGTAAAAGTTTTGACTGAACTTAGAACCGGTAAAGAAAAAAAATTCAAAATGCCGACGGTTTGTCCGGTGTGCGGAAGCGCTCTAGAAAAAAGGACGATAGGGGAAAAAGGAAAAGAGGGAGCGGCGCTTTACTGCGCAAATAAAAATTGTCCGGGAAAAGACAGAAGAAAACTTTATTACTTTACTTCAAAACATGCTTTTGATATTGAGGATCTAGGACCTAAAATTATTGACCTTCTTTTGGATCACGATGTGATTACAACGGCAGATGAAATTTTTAAAATTAAAAAAGATGATCTTCTGGCTTTGCCTCGCTTTGCAGAAAAGTCTGCAGACAATTTAATGAACGCGATAAAAAAAGCTAGGAATATAACTTTGGACAGATTTATTACGGCACTTTCTATTTCTCAAGTCGGAGAAGAAACAGCTTATGATCTCATGCTTCATTTTAAATCGATCGAAAAACTGGCGGCTGTGACTTTTGAGGAACTCGAAGCCATAAATGGAGTTGGACCGATCGTGGCAAGAGCGATAACTGATTGGTTCTCTGATTCTCACAATAAAAAATTCTTGAATAATCTTTTGAAGGAAGTAAAAATAACATTACCTCTCGGCGCAAATGTAACATCTAAAAAAAACCTTCCACTCATCGGCAAAACTTTTGTTTTGACTGGAACTCTTGAAAGCATGAGTAGAGATGAAGCAAAGAAAAAAATAAAAACTCAAGGTGGATCAGTTGCTGGATCAGTCTCCAAAAACACTTCATATGTTGTTGCTGGAGAGAATCCAGGATCAAAATTTGACGATGCAAAGGCTCTTGGAACAAGGATTTTGGACGAAAAAGAGCTAATTAAGATGTTGGGTGAAAGATAATTTGTGCATGCTATAATCCCATTTATGATCTCAAAAGACGATGTAAAAAAGCTCGCTACCCTTTCTAGGGTGGCGGTATCTGATGATGAACTGGAGAAAGCCAGGCAAGACCTAGATTCTATTATTTCTTATGTAAGCCAGGTGAGTGAGGCTCTTGTTACATCTGAAATCCAAAAGACATATGACAATACAAATGTGTTTCGGGACGATATTAATCCACATGAAAGTGGAATCCACACAGAAACACTTCTTGCATCAGCTCCTTCAAGGGAAGGAAATTATCTTAAAGTTAAAAATATACTCTAATGATTGATCTTAATAAATTAACAATAAAAAAGGCTCATGAAGCTATGGTTTCAGGTGAATGGAGTGCTGTGGATCTTGCCAAAGCATATCTTCAGGAGATTGAGAAAAAAAATAAAGATATAAATGCTTATCTCGAAGTTTTCGATGATGTGATTGAACAGGCAAAAGCTGCAGACAAGAGATTTCAAAACGGTGAAAAAGACAATCTCCTTTTGGGAATACCGATTGCTATTAAGGACAATATTTTAATTAAAGGCAGAAAAGTGGGGGCCGCATCAAAAGTTTTGGAAGGATATGTTGCAACCTATGATTCGACCGTTGCAAAAAAACTAAAGGAAAAGGGGGTGGTTTTTTTGGGTCGAGTTAATATGGATGAATTTGCTATGGGTGCCTCCACAGAATATTCAGCTTATGGAGTCACAAAAAATCCGCTTGATCTATCGAGGGTAGCCGGTGGTACTTCGGGAGGGTCAGCTGCTGCTGTAGCTGCCAATATGGCGCTTGTCTCACTAGGGTCAGATACTGGTGGCTCTATAAGGCATCCATCGAGCTTTTGCGGAGTGGTCGGTTTCAAACCTTCATATGGAAGAGTATCTCGTCATGGCTTAATAGCCATGACATCTTCGGTGGATCAAATAGGTCCTATAGCTAAAAATGTAGAGGATGCAAAAATTGTTTATGAGGCTATAGCTGGAAAAGATGAAATGGATTCGACTTCTCTTGAAGCCTTACCATCAAAGCCAAATAATAAAAAAATCGGCGTATACTCAAAACTCTTAGAGATTGAGGGTCTTAATCCTTCAGTAAAGAAAAACTTCGAGGAGTCTGTTTCCAGACTAAAATCTTTGGGGTATGAAATAGTGTCTGTAGATCTTCCAAATATTTCTTACTCGATTCCTATATATTACATAATTGTTCCGGCGGAAATTTCATCTAATATGGCTCGCTTTGACGGAGTTAGATTTGGAGCACATGTTGACGGTGACAATCTTTTGGAAGATTATTTAAAAACAAGAGGAAAATTGCTAGGAGAAGAGGTAAGAAGAAGAATTCTAATCGGAACATATGTCCTTTCGCATGGATATTATGATGCGTATTATTCTAAAGCTAATCAACTCATTGATCTCTTAAAAGATGATTTCAGAAAAGCGTTTGAAAAAGTGGATGCTATAGTTACTCCAACTACTGCGGGGCCATCTTTTATTGTCGGTACAAAAAGAAAGGATCCTATTGAGCTTTATCTTGAAGATGTTTTTACTTGTCCAGCGAACTTGGCAAGACTTTCGGCTATTTCTGTTCCATCCGGGCTTTCAGAAAAAGAAAAAATGCCACTTGGGTTTCATATAGTTGGTCCAACAAGAGATGATGAGATCGTGTTCGAGATTGCTAAAGATTTCGAGAATTCACTAAAAGTATAAAAATGGCAGACGATAAAAAATCAAAAGGATCGGAGGCTGGAGGTGGAGGCTCTACGGGCGAGGCTATTGTATTTTGGCTCATGTTTGGGTTGGTAATAATATTTCTTATAAATTACTTTGCATCCAAGGCCAATATAACTCTCAATAATTTTCCTCATTTAAGCGACATTTTCTATACCATTTTTAATACATTCCAAGTATTCTCGGTTTTTCTATCTCTGGTATTTCTTTTGGGAATTATTTATTTTAATTTTCGAACAAGTGAAATAATGCATGAAGGTCATGGGCACGGAGAAGGTCATCACAGTCATGGTCACGCGCACCCTTCGTCTTCACATGTAGAGCATCATGAGATTCATAAGTCGGAACCGAACCCACGGTGGCAAAGTGTCCTTTCCAAGATTCAAAGTCAGAACGAAGGAGATTGGAGGGTTGCCATTATTGAGGCGGACATAATCTTAAACGAAATGCTTGATCGGATGGGATATAACGGAGAAGGTGTAGCAGATAAATTGAAACAAGTTATCCCAGGAGATTTCAAGACCCTCCAAAGCGCTTGGGAGGCTCACAAAGTCAGAAACGAAATTGCACATGGGGGAGTGGGTTTTCATCTTACTCATCATCAGGCAAAAAGAACAATAAATCTTTTTGAAGAAGTCTTTCAGGAGTTTTATTTTATTTAAAAATTGCTTTTAACCTTTTTTTGTTATAACCTAGTAACTCAATATAGCGGGGTGGAGGAGCAGTACCTCGTCAGGCTCATAACCTGAAGGCCCGGGCGCACATCCCGGCCCCGCAACAAGTATGAAAAAAGGCCCATTAATGGGCCTTTTTTCATACTTGTTGCG
>JADMIO010806474.1_pt1 | contig 54526 bp, 78 predicted proteins | sample 8958161 | NCBI WGS metagenome assembly JADMIO01 (sample SAMN16585339, study PRJNA669376) | soil metagenome | isolation source: Crop rotation soil | place: USA: Cullars Rotation, Alabama | collected 2011
CTTTCCCCGGGAGCGCCTGGGGCACCCGCGGGGGCAGCACCGGGGGCGCCGGCGCCAGGGGCACCGCCGGGTGCAGCGCCGCGTCCGCCCTGCTGGAGGATGAACCACTCGGGCTCACCATTCGCAGCCGGGCCGCTGGTGGGCAGGCTCTGGCTTTGAGCGACTACAGCGCCGATGGTCAAGGCAACCGCCGATGCACCACCCACCAACAGCCTCGCACCAAATGAGGACTTCTTTCGTAGATCCACGTTGAACATCTTCTGCTTTCCCACGCTCATATATTTCTCCCCCCAAAACACAAGCTTCGAGCGAACGCACGTCCGTCGCGACGCCCAACGCGCCGCTACAACCGCGGCGGCTGACGATGCCACCGGCCGCCGTCGGCTGCAAGCGATGCAATGGACGCCTCCTGCCGTGCGGCATCATCGTGCCGCCGGTAGACGGCCCTCTTTGGGCCAGGGCAAGGAGGAGTCCGGATGGAGCATACGACCATTGCCATCGATCTCGCAAAGTGACTATCGGACGCAATAGGGGCGTCTCGGTCACGAGGTGTTGATTGTGGAGTCTGTGGCGGAGAAGTGGTCTTACGTGCAACGAGTGGTTGTAGTAGGCTTCCCGCCCGACGCAGCAGCGAGAGATTCACGCGCGGCCGCCTCCTACGGGCTCCATTCGGTTGCATCAACTTACAGAGGGGAACCATATATGGCTCCGGGGATCGTCGCCAGGGGATTTGGGGTGGCTGGCCTGGTGTTGTCGACACTGACACCGGCGTTCGCCCAGTCATCGTCAACCACGCCGCTTGATCTGCGCGGTGCGTTCAGGGCCGCGACCTTCGATGAGGCACCGGCAACGGCGTCATTGCAGGCATCGCCCATGCGGCAAGCCATCATGACGGCGCTGTTCCAGGCGAGCCTCGAGTGGCGCGACCGCTACCGCAAGTTCAACATGGAGGTCCTGGGCGAAGTCGGGCTGCAAAACCTGCTGGGCAACAACGACATCAGCGCGGTGCCTCGCCTTGGCGCACAGGCAGCTGGCGCGGCGCCGGCGCGTCAGTGGAACATGTCGCTCGTGGGCGGATTGACGTTCGTGACGGGCAACGGCTTCTCCACGGTCGGTTTGAGCGCCGGGCCACGTTTCACCCGCCAGTCGAGCCAATCGTTCAAGTATTACGTCCAGGGGCGCGTCGGCTTCGAGCATGGCGGAGGCGCGACCGGATTCGCCATCATCCCGGGCGGCGGCGTCGTCTGGCCGATGGCTGGCCGGCCATTCGATGTCGTGGCCGGATTCGATTTCCCCGTGGTTCTGTTTGACGGGTTCAACGAGAAGGGGCCGTCGTTCTACGGCGGTATCGCCGTCCCAATCGGCGGTCGATGATCGCTTAACGCGGGTCAGAACCGGCGCAGTCGGTAACAGGCAGAGCAGAAGGTCCGCCCATGACGTCATGTCTGAGAATGTCAGCCCGCGTTGAAACCGTCGCCTCTTCTCTGGCCAGGGCCGTACGACGTTTGCGTCCGCGCGGCCATTGCCGCGTGATGGGCCTGCTGTGCCTGCTCTCCGTGGTGGCGCCCACGGCAGCCTGGGCGGCTGATTTCCGATGCATCGTCACCATCAAGTACCCAAACGGGCAGACGACGAACACGAGTGTTGACGTATCACCGTGGCCCTGGCAGTCCGCCGAAGGCGTTGCGGCGGGCAAAGCCGTACCGGCGAGCCTGAAGAATCAGCTGTCTGGCGCGGACATCAGTGTGTATTGCTGGGAGATCAAGAAGCCAAAGCGCTGGTGGTTCCTGCCCGTCGTCTATGACTATCCTTCGGACAGCCTGAAGGGCGTGACGATCGCCTTCGAGGCGCCGATCAATGCGGGCCCGGTCTCTGCCGACCTGCGCCAGGGGGCGGCCGCTCCAAATTCGTCGATGACGCGCGGACTTGACATGTCCGCTGTCGCTGAGGTCTCCATCACGAAGGCGGACTTCGGCAGCGCGCTGATCCTTGGCGGGGGAGGACGGGTCGGCCAGCGGCTCGAGTCGGGAATGGAGCCCTTTGGTCAGGTGGTCCTCGGCGTCACGCGATTCTCCGGTGGTGGTGGGAGCAGCTTCACCATCAAGCCCCAGGGAGGCGTCGTCATCCCGACCAAGGGACGCCCCTTCGATGTGACAGTGTCGATCGGCTTTCCGATCATCTTTTTCACTGGCGCTCACGAGAGCGGCTTCCTGATCACGGGAGGCGTCGTGTTCCCGGCCCGGACAACGAATCCGCCGCGGCGTTAGCCGCGCGGCGCGTGCACCATGGGACTCGCCTCGTAACTGCTTCGAAGGTCGCGTGAAGTGGAGCGGGCTACGGGGTTATCGAGAACGAGCGATCTGCTAACAACCACAAGGCCGAACGCCAACAGCCCTTCGGAAAGTTACTGTCAAAACCTACCGCCTTGGTGCGCGCCTGGGGCTCCGAGCGCGCAGCAGATTGTCTGGAATACGCCGTTTCCACATTGGTGGGATGGGTGTCCCGGGTTTAAAGATCAGGAGCTCCGAGGCGCGCCGGCGGTCATTTGCGGAGTAGTTAAGAGAAAACCGCGTGCGCGGCAGGCCGGCGTAAAGTCGCCGGATTTGCGGCGCATCGTCGTACGAGATCACCCAAGGCACCGTGACGGCCGTTTTCATGAATGCCGCGAGGCTTGAGTGGTCGGCCGGCTTGTACGCGTTCATGTACAGCTCTGGGCCCTTGGCGAAGTACGGCGGATCCAAGTAGGCAAAGGGCTTGCTCGTGCGTGGCATCGTTGCCACGCGACCACGCATGAACTCGAGCGCATCCAGGTTAGATACCTCGATGCGGTCCCGATACTCGGCCAGTCTCAGGACGCGGTCGGCCAGTTCTTCTCGATTGAACCGTGCACCGATCTTCCAGGGGCCTTCCTGCTTGATGCCGCCGATTGGACCACCGCTCGAAATGATCCCCGACCTGTTGCAACGGTTAAGGTAGAACGCGGCGAATCCCAAAGTGAGGAACGAGGCGCCCTTGGGGTGTTTGTAGATCTGTCTCTGGCGTCTCCATTCGGCAATGGTCAGCGGTGTCTTGAAAATGCGTTCAATGAACGCTGCGGGCTGGTCGAGAGCGGCACGCCAGAATGCGTAGATCCGGCGGTCGGCATCATTGATGACGATTCGGTCCACGTGTTCACTCACGAGCAGATGGATAGCCGCTCCGGCCCCTCCGGCATAGGGCTCAATGTAGGTGCCTCCTTGTGCGCCGTTCGCTTCAAGAATGACGCGCAGCGCATTGGAGAGCATGTTCTTGCCACCTGGATAGCGCAGAGGGGAGAGGCATCGAGGCATCGAGCGAAATACTACGACGACGCGTCGCGGAGTACGAGCTCAAAAATTGGTTCGAAGGCGACCCAGAGGCGGTTGATGTCGCGCTCGGTCGGCCACTCAAACTCGCTGTGGAAGAATCCATTCAGCGCGTCGATAGAGAGAATGCTGTGGTCGTCGGAGACGCTCTTCTCAATAGCTTTGTGAGCGCGCGGCGGAAGGTCGTGCCCCATGGTGCCGAGGATCGCCTGCAACACTTGTTGTAGCGATGGCGCCCAGTTCGGTTTCTTCTTTTGCTGCCGCATCCACTCAGCGAGGGCGGTTCTGACCGCTGGAGTCCGATTCGCGTACGACGTGGTCCCGAGTTCGAGGAGCACGCGGAAAAGGAGCGCCTCCGCGTTTAGGTGCCCTGCGCGGCTCACAGCTTTAACCTCTTTCAGGATTTCCTTTGCGCGAGGGTTGTCGATATCGCACTTGAGGCGCGCTGGCAGGGGCTTCGGCTTCTTCGGTTCCTTCTTCGGGGCGTCGGCAATCGGATGCGACGCAGCCGAAGGTTCACCGGCGAGCTCTTCCATGGTGTGGCGGCGAGCGCTTTCCGCAGGTTGGCGGCCCGCCATCTCTTCATCGAGGTAGCGACGCAAGTCGCTCGTTGTGTTCAACGCGCGTGTATCCAACTTTCCTGTCGCAATATCCGTGATGACGCGTCCGTAGGCGCGACGAAATGATTCCGGCTCAGCGTTTACGGAAAATCCGCCCTTGTTGTCGAAGTCCAGCCGCATAAAGGCTCGGGCCTCCGGCATTTGAGAAAAGCGCTCCAGCACCGAGGCGTTGAAAGCGCGCGGGTCCAGCACGTTCTTCTGGATCTCCTCGGGAAGATCGAGGGTGCGCGCGATCTCGTACAGAGCGTCCAGCCGCAGAAAGCTCAGAATCTCGCCCACAGAGAACGCGCTACGGCGTGCGAGATCCTCCGGACGGGTGCCGCTTTGCGCCAAGTTCTTGTAGAAGCGAGCCTGCATCAGCCGGCTCCATTTACTGACCTGCTCGCGCGTATGTTTTCGAAGAATGAGCGGCGCCGCATCATCGCGCGATGGAGCCACGACGCCACGGATCTCGGAGACGAGAACCGACTGCTGAGCGGCCAGCTTCTCGAACCGCCCCACGAAGGACGCCGGCGCGAGAGCCGGGTCGTCGAGGAGCTTGAGTGCTGCTAGGCGTCGATTTCCTTCAACGATCCGAATAGTCCCGCTTTCTCGGAGAGCAAGGACCGACTCGAGGGGCTCGAATCCCACGATACTGATGTCCCGGGCAAGGCCATAGACATCGTCATGTTCGACCAGTTCCTCAATGAGCTGCCGCTGGCTGAGGGCTGCGCGTGGATTCGGTATCCTGGGATTGCCCCCATCCAGCAGGGCTGTTTTTACCTTCACTTTGATAGTGGGCCAAGTAGCGTAGTCAGGCATGGTCCCCTGCATTCTCAGTTAGCGAGCAACGGCTTTGGTTCAAGTCGGAACTATCGTCCTGCGCCGATCGCGGGACGACCTGGATGGTGCCGTCGAGACGCTGGTTGCCGATCTTTCGTCCGTCGAACCAGGTCGCCGTGGCGACAACTTGAGGAACCGGAGGATGCGGGCTGGGCTCAAGCAGGCAAAGCGAGCGCCACCAAAGATCGCGTGCTTGCGGTCGTTAGACCAGGATCCCGCGCACGCGTCCTCGAGCGCGCTGAAGAACCAATACATCTGCGCAGCGTTGAGCCGGTCCAATGGCGCCCCTACTTACCGAGCACTTTGGCCCTCTCGCTCGCTCCAATCTTGCAGCGACGTTCGCCGGCAGCAGTGACAAGGACGATATTCAGTTCGCCCGCTGGTAGGGCGTCGACCTCTTCACGGGAGAACGTTGCTGTCGCGCTTGTGCCAGAGAATGACGCGCCGAGAAGGTTCTTCCACACGACTGGCTCCAGCCTGAGGTCCGTCGAGAGGGCAGCGCCACCGTTGTCCTTCGACGTCAGGACGATGGACTGGATCGGCGAGGCGACACTGTAGCTGTTACCAGCACGACGGGGATCATCGGGGGCCGCCGTCACGTATATCGTCGGCGAGCGCATGTCGTCTGTTACGTCCGCGAGTCCGAAGGATTTGTACAGTCGCGAGGCCTCGAAGGCTAGTGACGCGACATGTCCTAGGGGGCCGGCGACCGCCACGTTGTACCTACCGGTCGGACGAAGGCCGCCGCCCATTCCTCCTGCCATGGCCTCCCCAAGTCCCGGTTTGGCGTCGCATGACGCCATCAGCGCGGCCTGCTTCTTGTTCTTGCCAGCAGCGATCGCTTGGAGGATTTCGTCATTCGATTGAGCCGCGGGCGCGAGCGGGAGCATGGCGGTCAGCGCGAGAGATAGGGTTATGGCACGCACGGCCTGGACCTCACAAAGGCCGACGCGTGGTCGCGAGTGGAGGGCGCTGACTCGCGGCCACGGGCCGGCGATTTCATTTCTGCGCGCGCCAGTCCTCGATCAGGAAGACCGGTGCGCGAATTCTTGCAGCCTTGTTCGGCGGCCCACGATGGTGTGATCGCCAAAATCGATACTTGTCGCTCGTGTCACTTCCATGCGTCGGACTGCCACTCTGAGAGTGACGGTCCGCGCATCCCGCCAAGAGCCGTCCATCCGTGCGACCTACGCTGGACGTGCGCGCTTCGTCTTGGCGGCGCGCTCTTCCAAGCCTGGATCTAATCCGCCGTCGTCGAGATCGGCGCGCACGCGGGCCAGTCGACGCTCGGCCTCTTCCCGTCGCGAGCGCTCGGATTCCAATTCGGCCTTCAAGACCGCGATGGCGCCTGCGTCGATCTCGGATGGAGCCAGCGCGACTCCGTACACGTGCTTCACGACCTCAGCGACCATGGAGGCATAGTCGGCTCGATACAGCTTGGCGAGCCGGCGAAGCTGCTCGGGGCTTGGGTATTTCGTCATCCCCGCCTCGAGCCACTGTAGGGCGCCGGGACTGACCCCCACGGTCTCGCGCCCGCGCCCGGTCATCCCGGCAGCTTGACGCTGCCCGAGTTCCCGCGCGTCCCTGAGCGACCGGAAGTACCGGCCAAGCTCGGGATGGAAGACCTTCCGCCCCATTGCCCCGGCATCGTAGTTCGGCCTGCATTGCATTGTTCGCCGCTGTTAAAGAATGTGCTTGACAGTGCAATGAGGCAGTCGTAGAGTCCGCATTGCGATGCAATTCACCCCGACGTACGACGTCGAACGGATGCAGATGGACATGGTTGCCAAAGGCTGGCTGCCGATCGACTTGGCCCGGAAGGCCAAGCTCTCACACATGACGATCGCCAGGTTCTTCGACGGTCGCCACCGCACACCGAGAACTGCCAAGGCCATTGCGAAGGCCCTCGGCCGCGATCTGTCCCACTACCTCGTCGACCAGAAGCTGAGCGCCTGATGTCATCGCCCCTCCTGAACCAACCGCACGTAATGCCGGCAGCGCCAGCGGAGCAGGCGCCGGGCGACTTCGATCTGTCGAAGAGCCTCGGCGAGTGCCGCGGCGTGGTTGGGGTCGGGGCCGTGATCCACGAGCCGGAGCTCGGCTGTGGCCAGAAGCGCAGTGTGCGCGGCACGGTAGCCGCGGCGGGGAGCCGGTAGCGACATGGCCCGCATCCTCGCAAACGTTGCTCGCGCGTCGCTACCTGAGTCTTTGAGGAAAGCCGCCGACGCCCTTCCTGACAAAGTCAGGAAGGCCACGGAAGCCGATCCTGTGGACGTCAGGATCGCGGAAAACCGCCGCCGATGGGGCCGTGCTTTGGTCTTCGCCCTCGCGAAGAGCGGAAAGTCCCGCGACGAAGCCGCCCGCGAAATGGGCTACGGCGACAACCAGACGTCCATCGGCCGCTGGTGCGACGGCGAAGAAAACATCCAGCTCGGCAAGCTGGCGCTCCTCGGCGACGAGTTCATGCGCTGGTTCCTGATCGGCGCAGCCGGCGAGTTCAAGGTCGCAGCAAAAGTCCAACACATTGTCGTGTTCGAAACCGGGGTGGAGGTTCGTCATGCCTGAAGAGCGGCTCCTGCGGATCAAGGGCGTGTGCGAGATGGTCGGCTTCAGTGCGTCGATGGTCTACCGCCTGATCAGCGAAGGGAAGTTCCCGCGCCACCGCACGGTCATGAACTGCTCGGTCTGGAAGGCCTCAGAAGTTCAGGCGTGGATCAACGAGCAATGGGACCGCGCGGGACGGAAGGCGTCGTGACGGGTCGATCGGCCGTGCTGCCAACCGCGGTGCTCCTCGAGCTGGCGCAGATCGCGAGTCAGCAACCGGAGGATGCGTGCGAGGTGATTTTGTCCGGTGCGGCTGGTCCAGCCGACCTGTTGACGGTCATGAGTGTGAACCCCCGGCGGACGGTGGCGCTGTTCGCGCGCCGCGACGCTGCGGATGGTTCGAGATGGGAGCGAGAGCAATGACCGGATGCTTGACCACGTTTGAGATTCGACTCAATGGCGGGCTGGTGATCTTCCGTCAAGCCCACGACATCGCCACCGCGCGGCGGTACGCGCAGCAGGCGTTCGGCAACAACCTTCGGACCGTCGAGGCGATCGACGCGGCGGAGATTGCGGCGTAATGCGCGACCTCCGCATCCGCGTGACGCCGAACGACGCGATCGACGCGCTGATCTGGACCGTCCTGGTCGGCGCCGTCTGCTGGATCGCCGGCTGGCGCGACCTCAGCGCCGGCATCGTGCTCGTCGGCACGTTCCTCTCGGCCATCGCCTACGTCTGGGTCGGCGGGATCGTGGACTGCCTCAACGACCAGGACATCGAGAGACCGGTGCAGCTCGAACGGTGCGCCGGCTGTCGCGCGCTGCGTCCGGTGGAGCAGCTCGGTCGTGATGGCGCCTGCGTCGACGGCTGCGACGAGCGGCAGACCGCATGAGCACCGGCGCCTGGCTGGCCGTCGTGCTGCTGACGCACTTGGCCGTGTTCGCGATTGGGTTTCGGTGCGGGAGCTGGAAGCTGCCGCCCACGCGTCGTAGAGGCCGCCTCGACTACGTCGTGTTTCTCGGCGAGGCCAATTTGAAGTTGGGAGAGCGGTTCATGACCGTAGCTGATTCCATCAACGCCAATCTGGCGAGCATGCGCGACTCGCTGAAGAACATTGCCGATGGCCTCGACGCCAACCCGGTGAAGCCGGGCATGAGCCAGGAGGAGGCCGACGCAATCAATGCGACGTCGGCCGAGCTGGCGGCGCAGCTCCGCACCGTTGCGGACCGGATCCCGGACGCGCCGGCCGCGCCGGCGGCTCCGGAAGGCGGGACGGCGGAAGAGCCAGCAGCCGAAGGCGGCGGCGCGGCTGAACAGCCGCAGAGCTAGAGATAACCCAAAGAGAAAAAACGGCTTCACGGTAGCGCCGAGCAGTTCCGCACGAAGGGGTATGGCGTGTCGCAGCGCCCAGGCGTACGAAGCGGAAGGCGTGAAGGTTATTGGAGTGATGAAGCCGCTCAGCTGCAGTCATCGAGTCCGGCAGGTCTGCGCTTGGCTCGGTTGCGAGTGTAGTGAACGACGGCGGTAGAGCACTCGGTCCTCGAATCTGCGATGGGAGACCGGAGTCGTGACAGCCGGGAGAGACCGGCAACCAGTGAGGGCGAGCACATGCAGATCGAAGTCATCCGGACAACCGGCGAGCGCGAGCAGGTCGACGTGGAGCGGCGGTTCGCGTTCCGGCGCATCGAGGAGCTGATTGGTGCTCGAACGCTTGACAGCGTCAACCTCCGCGATGGCCGCGTGATGTTCGTCGACGACCACGGCTGGGAGACCGAGACGGTGGAGCACGCGCCCGGGCATTTCGAGATGGTGCCCACGAAGGCGCGCAAGCCGGTGAACGCGACGGCCACGCAGCTCTATCACGCCATCTGTCGGCCAGGCACGACCCACCAGATTGCCGGCGACGTCGCGATTGTGAAGGACGCGGATTTCGAGAACTGAAACGAAGAAGGCCGGCGGTGCTGAAGACACCGGCCGGCCCAGAGGAGTGTTGCTTATGTCGACCGAGAGTGTAACACGCACGACCGATTCAGCCATGCCAGATCCAGAGATCACTCCGCGCTTTGTGACCAACGGACGCCTTGAGGGCGAGATCTACGTGATCACGCTCGATGGGACGGAGGAAGTCGAAACCGAGGATCAGGCGACGGCGCAAGTCGCGGCCAGGTCCCGATCACCGAAACGACCGGTGGAAGTCGTCTTGGAAGCGCAAGGCGCCGGCCGACGGCCGCGCATTGTCGAACTGCGCGCCCTCCCAGCGCCCGAACCGCCGGCCTCGACCGCAGTCGCCAAACCATCATCACCCGGTCAGACCGCCATCGCGAAGGCGCCAGATCTTCCGCGCGGGATCATCTCGAATCCCGAGGTGCTCACCCAGCAGCTTCGGGCGATGGAGCACTACTACAACGTGCTTTCGCCCGCGATCGCGCTCAGCGACGTGACGCCTGGATTCGGTGCGAGTTTTGCGCTCATTACGGTCAATACGGCCGTCAACGACAAGGGGAAGGGCACCGATACGTATCGCAGCGCGAAGATCCACGCACCCGACGAACGCGGGCTCAGCAAGACGTGTCTTCTCCGCTTGTCGCAGGCGGCTGGCATTCAGTGGCTCGAGAGCGGCTGCAAGCCGCTGCCCACATACGGCGAACGAAATCTCTGGCGCTGGAAGCACTTCGGGTACATCCGCACGCACGACGGCCAGTGGCAGCCGATCCACGGGTCTAAAGAACTCGACCTTCGCGACGGGTCCGACGAAATCGCGGACATGAAGCCGGCGCAAATTCAGCAAGCGCGCTCCTTCGGAAACGAGATCTGCGAGACGAAGTCCATGGAGCGCGCGATCCGCATGGCGCTCGCGATTCGACAGTCCTACACCGTCGCCGAGCTCGCGAAGCCGTTTGCGATCGTGCGCTTCAACTTCACGCCGGACATGAACGATCCGGAGATCAAGAAGATCGTGACCGAAGCCAACCTTAAAGGGATCGGCGCCTTGTATCAGCCACCGCCGACCGCCGCGCTGCCTGAGCATCTCGACGATCCGCTCGGCGACGCCATGCCGACCATTGACGACGGCGATGTGAAGCCCGCAAAGGAGAGTCGCTCCAGCGTTGAACGCGCCGCACAGCAGAGCCGGAAAGCCGATCCGTTCGCGGCGGCAACGGTCGACAACGGGCTCCGGACCATCGCGGACGTCAAGGTCATCAAGGAAGGCAAGAACGCGGCAGGGAGGCCGTGGAAGATGATCCGCGTCATCGCCGACACCGGCGAGTCCTGGACGACGTTCTCTCTCACTGATGCGGCGGTCGCCAATGAGGCCAAGACGAAGGGCTGGCCCGTGCGCATCACGGACAAGGAGAACGAGAAGTATCCGGACCAGCGGGACCTCGAGAGCATCACGCTGATCGATCCCCGGCAGCCGAACTTGCCCGGCACGGACGCGCCGGCGGGAGGGCTGTGATGGCGCTCGCTCCATCAGAGATCAGATTCGACTCGATGCCGATGGACCGCAGCCTCATCCGCCTGATTGTTCATCGCGCGACGAAGCCTTCCTCGTCCTTGCGCGCTGCGCTTGAGGCGATGGGCTCGTTCACCCGGACCGAGTTGGAGATGGATCTCACGGCGGTCCACCTGAACATCTGCAAACTACGCCTCGACGAGCTCCTGAACGCGGACGAGTTCAATTTCGCGCACGACATCCTGGGGATTCGGCGGCACCTCAACCGGCAGACGTGCGAACTGGAGCGCTGCTTCATTCCGAGGTTCACCGATCGCATGTGGGTGTACTCATGAACGGTCGCCACCTCTTCGTCCACGTCGGCGACGTCCACCTGCAGCACGGGCATCCCCGCAACGTCGATCGGCTCGACGCACTCCAACAGGTCGAACGGTTCGTCAGTGCCTACCAGGACGACGTCGCCGCGATTCTCGTCCCGGGCGATCTGTTCCACCAGAAGTCGACGGTCGACGATCGGAACACGCTGGCCGCCTGGCTGCAGACCGTCGCGGCCTTCGCGCCTGTCGTGCTCACGTACGGCAATCACGACGTCGCCGGCGACCTCGACATCTTCGCCAAGCTCGAGACGGAGTTCCCGATTCACGTCGTCGACACGCCGCGGGTGGTGCGGTTCCGCACGCGGACGGACCGCGACGTCGCGGTGTTCGCGCTCCCGTACCCGCACAAAGCCGGCCTCGTGGCCGCGGGATTGGAGCACGACCAGCTCGGGCAGGCGGCGCGGGCGGCCCTCGAACCCATCTTCATGAACGCCGCGGCGGAGCTGGAGGACGCCGCACGCGCTGGCGCCCTCACGCTCGCGATGGTGCACGTGAACATCGGCGGCTCGCTCTCATCGACAGGGCAGCCGCAGATCGGGCGCGAGATCGAACTGGACCCGGCGCTGCTCGGGCGGCTCGGGCCGATCCCCATCTTGGCGAATCACATCCATCGGCACCAGGTCCTGCATGGCGCCATCTACGCCGGATCGATCTGCCGCATGGATTACGGCGAATGCGAGGCCAAGGGGTTCGTGGTCTACGAATACGCCACCGAGGGGAGCTACGGCGTACGGCCTGACTTCGAGCCCATCATTCACGCCGGCGCCGATCGGTATCCGTGGCGGGCGTCCTTCATCCCGCTGCTCGTCGCCCCGCAGATGCACGTCGAGGGCACGCTCACGCGGGACGCCTTCCGGATCGACGTCGTGGACGACATCGTCGCCGAGCAGGTGCTCTGGTCCGACACCATGTGGCACGGCGCGGATGTCCGCGTGCGCTATCGATACAAGAAGTCCGAGCTCGGCGCACTCGACGTCGCGAAGATCCACGCGGAGTTCGCGCACGCGCGCAGTCTCAAGCTCGATCCGGTCCCGGACATCGAGCACGACGTCCGCGCCCCCGAAGTCGTCGCCGCGAAGACGCTACCCGAGAAGGTCACGGCCTACTGCGAGCTCAACCGCATCGCGGTCACCGACGCGCTCCTCGCGAAGCTGGACCAGCTGCAGGTCCTCGACGCCGACGAGCTGCTCCGCGCGGTCACTGATGCCGCGCGTGAGGCCGGCACTGTCGAGGAGATCGCCGACGCCACGCGGGAGGTCGCATGAACATCCGCGCCCTCTCCGCCCGCGGCGTCATCGGCCTATCCAAGTTCGACGGCACGTTCTCGTTCGACGCGGCCTCGCTGCCGGAGGGCCTCGTCTCCATCACCGGCCCGAACGGGCACGGGAAATCGACGTTCCTCGAGCTCGCCATCGCGGGCCTCTACAAGCGGTTCCCCTCACGGCCAGATAACTCGCTGTTCGACAGCTGCGATGGGAAAGACGCCTTCCTGGAAGTCGCCGTCGACGTCGAGGGCCGGGGTATGTATCGCGCACGGGTCAACGTCGACGCTGTCAGCCGGGCCACGGAGGCGGTGCTCGAGCGCACCGGCCTCGACGGGGCGACCATCCGCCTGAACGACGGCAAGGTCTCGACCTTCGAGGCGGCGGTCGCGCGGGAGCTGCCGACGCTGGACGTGCTCCTGGCCAGCGCGTTCGCCGCGCAGAACAAGCAGGGCGCGTTCTCGGAACTCGGCAAGAAGGACCGCAAGGAGCTGTTCGCCCGCTTCCTCGGGTTCGAGACGCTGCAGCGGATGGCCGACACGGCCAGCCAGGCCGCGGGCCTCGTCGACAAGCGCCTGGTCGCGCGGCGGTCGGTGCTCGAGCGCCTGCAGGCGGACACGACGCCGGCGCACGAGGAGGAGCTCGGCGCCACCGGCAACGCGCTGCAGGCCGACCTGATGGCGGCGGAACACGCGCACAACACGGCCACCGCCGAACTGGTCGTGCACGAGCACGAGATCGAGACGCGGCGTCGGGACGCGGCCAGCTATCAGGCTGCCGCGGCCGAGCTCGTCACCGCCCGGCAGCGGCTCGCCGATCGCACGAGCGAGGTCGCGCAGAACGCCGCGGACCGCCAGCAACTCGACCGCGACGAAGCCCGCGACCTCGACAGCCTGCGGGCGGCGTCGGCCAGAGCGGTCGCGGGCCACCGTGCCGCGATCGACGCATTGGAGACGCCGGCGGCGCTCGCGCAGCAGCGGGATGGGGCGATGCGCACGATTCAGGCGCGCGTGACTGCCGACGTCGAAGCCCTGCAGGTGAAGATCCGGAATAACCGGTCCTACCTGCTCGAGCGGGAGACGGAGATCCGCAGCGCGGTGGAGCAGGTCGCCGCGCTGACCGCGACCCTGGCGGACCGTGAACGCGCGCGGACGGACGCCACGATCGCGCAGCAGTCGGCCGACGCCACCGAGCGCGCACTCGCCCTGACGCTCCGCAACGCCGGCGATCCGGCATCGGCGCTGGCCCGGGCGCAGGCCGACGCAGCGCTCATCGAGCGCGTGCCCTTCGGCGCCAAATGCGTCGACGCGCAGTGCTCGTTTGTCGCCCAGGCGGCCGCCGCGGCGGCGCGCATTCCCGCGCTCGAGGCCGACGTCGCCGCACGCGCGGCGCTCGTCGCCGACCTCGAGGCCGCGCAGCGCGCCGTCGAATCCACCAAGGCCGAACTCGGACGGGTGAGCCAGCAGGTGACCGACACCCGCGCCGAGCTGGACACGCTGCAGAAGACGGCCCACCTGCTCCCGCAGCTGGAGGCGGCGCACGACCGCATCAAGGAGCTCGAGGAGCAGCAACGGGCCCTGCAGGCGCGCGCGGACGAGGACCGCGCCGCCGCGAGAACCGCCCACGACCAGGCGGTGCTCCGCGTCGGCCAGCAGCGGGCCGCGGCCGAGCAGGCGATCGTCGACGAAGGCGCGCAGCTCGAGACCGCGCTGGCCAATGCGACCGCAACCTGGGCGGACAAGCGCGCGGACGTCGTCCGCCGCGGCCAGGCCATCGCCCGGGCGATCGACGAGCTACGCGCGCAGATCGCGCAGCTCGAGGCGACCATCGCGCAGCACGGCTCCGCGCACGACGCTCTGGTCGCCTGTGAAGCCCGAATCGCCGCGGCGCGTGAGGATCTGAGCACCGCCGATCGGCGCCTGGCCGCCATCACGGAACAGATAAAGGCCTTCGAGGCGCGGCGCGAACGGTTCATGCAGCTGCTCGCCGAGCGCGCCCAGCACGAGACCGCGGTCCGCCAGCTCGAGACCGACAAGCTGGAGTGGCAGGCGCTCGCGAAGGTCCTCGGCCGCGACGGCCTGCAGGTCCTTGAAATCGCCAACGCGGGCCCGGCGGTCAGCGACCTGGCCAACGACCTCCTCCGCGCGTGCTACGGCGGCCGTTTCCAGATCGAGCTCCGCACCCAGGAGCCGAAGGCCGACGGCAAAGGCTTCAAGGAAGTCTTCGACGTCGTCGTCACGGACGCGGAGAAGGGCACCGAGCCGGACCTGTCCGATCTGTCGGGCGGGGAACGAGTCGTCGTCGACGAGGCCCTGCGCAGCGCCATCGCGCTCTACATCAACACGCAGAACACCTTCCCCATTCGGACCTGCTGGCGGGACGAGACCCTCGGCGCGCTGGACCCGGACGCGGCCGTGCGGTACGTCGCGATGCTGCGGCGCATCCAGGAGCGGGGTCGCTTCACGCGGCTGTACTTCATCAGCCACAACCTGGACGCCGCAGCGCTGGCCGATGCACAGATCGTCATCAAGGACGGGGCGCTCACGGTGCAGTACCCGCCGTTCTCGGAGGCTGCATGACGCCGCAGCAGCACGCCAGGCTCGCCGCGTGCCTCTTCATGCTGGGCCTCATCGTCGCCGCGGCGGGAATGGTCGCCGGCATCGCGTATTTCAGCGCGCACTTCCTCACGGTGGCCACGCGATGAGGACGTTCGGGCTTATCACCATCCTCACGGTCGTCGCCGCGCGCGTGCTCCTGTGGGCCGGCCGCTGCCGGCACCGCGGCAAGCTGGGCCTGCTCCCGCCAGTCACGGCAGCCGACGGCAGCCGCATCAGTGCGCGCTGGTACTGCCCAGATTGCCGGGCGGAATGGCCCGCGGGGATAGACCGCGTCGGCACCAGCAAGACGATCCGCAAGTTCGACGGCTACGACCAATCCAAGGCGCCGCTGGCGGCCGCCAAGGCGGAGCAACTCAATAAACGGCGCACGGCCGCCGCGCTCGAGCGAGCGGGCCAAATGCCGCGGCCGGGATCGACACGCAAGAAGCCGACACCATTTCCACGTCGACAAGTCGGCTAGTTCGAGGACCACGCAATGACGCACTTCTATCCCCAGCAGGAGCGCAACTGAGTGGCGCGCGGGCGGATGATCAGTAAATCCCTCAGCACGTCCGAACGGCGCGCGTCGCTCCACCAGATTGCTGGTCGCTTGGCCGAATTCTGCCAAGCCATCTATCCACTGCTGGTCGCCCATGCTGACGACTGGGGCCGAATGCCGGCCGATCCGTTTCACATCAAGCACGCGATCGACCCGACGTCGCCGCGGCGGATGGAGGATTTCGAGCGGGCCTTGGACTGCCTCACCCGCGCGCGCCTGATCTATGTGTACCAAGTCGGCGGCCGCCAGTTCTTAGAGATTGAACGGTTCGCAGAGCACCAGGCGGGCATCACCCGTCGTGGCGAATCAGCCTTCCCAGAGCCGCCAGATCGGGGAGGCCCGACCTCATCGCTGTCCGCGAGTGAACGTGACGTTGAAGCCGTATTCGCTCAGCACCTCACGAGTGGCCAGCTGCGAGTACCGGGGATCACCCTCGCGTCCGTCGACCGCCAAGTGCGGATCGGCAACTCGTACATCGACATCCTCTGCCGGACCGTCGATGGCCTTGTGCTGGTATTTGAAGTCAAAAGACAACGTGTAACGGCGGCAGCTATCCGGCAGGCACGTCAGTACTGCCAGAAGCTGGGCCAACTGACGTCTGTGCCATTCGTCATCGGCCACGGGATTGCCGCAGGCCTCCAAACCACTGAGACCAAGGCTGTTATCGCGACCTATGACGAGGCGCTACAGGTGCGTGTCGTGGCGTCACTGCAATTTATGGAACGTGAAATGACGTTATTTCACGCGACCGAACAAACCAGCCAACTGAACTTAACCAAACCGAACTTAACTGAAAAAGATCAAGATCCCGCGCCTGCGGCGCGACTGCTCTCCATTGCGGACTCGCGGCGGCAGCTCAGAGCGGCCGCTCACGCTTACCTGGACCAGCACCCCACCGTCGACGACGCCGAGCTCACGGGCTACGTGAAGGACGTCGCGGGGAAGCTGCGTGTCCAATGGGCCCATAGCCGGGAAGTCACCGAACTCATCGATGGCGTGATTGCCGAGCGCCGACGGAGGCGGGCATGAACGACGTCGATCGGATGCCCTCCACGACCGGGTACGCGTTCTACACGCCGCAGGGCGATCGGGTCCACGTCTGGCCGGATGCCGGCAGCGGCCTGGTGGTCATTGAGCGGCATGGTCAGCCGTCGTCCACGGCGGAGCTCGTTCCGACGATCGGCCGCATTCCCCTCACCGACGAGACCGAAACGCTGCTGACGACGATCTGGACGCGCATGCTGCGCGAATGGCGCCGGCGGAGGGCCTCGTGATCCGCCGTCCCGTGATCTACATCGCCGGGCCGTTCGCGCGGCCAATGCCGACGGCAGCCAGGACATGTTCCGCGTGCAGGAACACATCATGCGGGCGATGGCGCTCGCGCTGCAGGTCTGGCAGCTCGGCGCGGTCGCGCTCTGTCCGCACGCGAACTCGATGTTCTTCACCGGCGCCGCGCCGGATGCCGTGTGGCTCGACGGCGATCTCGAACTACTACGCCGCTGTGACGGGTTGCTGCTGACCGATGACTGGGCGAAGAGTCGCGGGGCGCAGGCCGAACGACGCTTCGCGCTCGACCTGGGCATGCCGGTCTTCGCGTCGATCGACGAGGTCCGCGCGTGGATGGACAGCAGCGTCCGGCGCGCATATGGCGCGTACGTCGATGCAACACCGCTGCCCGCACGACACCTGAATCCCGAGACCCCGTTCGTTCCCTGAGGAGTTGACTTATGTCGAAGCACACGTCTGAAGGTTCCACCCCGCCCACGTTGCGCAGTGTCCCGATCACGCTGGTCGATCCGAACGACTGGAATCCCCGCACGCACGTCTCGGACAAAGACCGCGACGAGCTGCGCGCGGACGTCAAGGCGCACGGGATCCAGCAGCCGCTCCTGTTGCGACCGATCGACGGCGGCCGATTCGAAGTCGTCGCCGGCATGCAGCGGTTCGACGCCGCGCAGCACGCGGGGCTCACCGAGATCCCGGCGCTCATTCAGACGCTCGACGACGCCGAGGCCTTCGAGGCCGCGATGCGCGAGAACATCCAGCGCCACGACATGCACCCGATGGACGAGGCGCGCGCCTTCGCCAGGTGGAAAAAGTTCGACAAGGCGTTCACGGACGAGGCGATCGCGGAGCGAATCGGCAAGTCGGTGAAATACGTGCAGCGGCGCAAGAGGCTGCTCAGTCTGCCCGGTCCGATGCAGGACGCGTTTCTTGCCGACGCTATCACCGATGCGCATGCCGCCATCCTCGTCGGCGTGCCAGACGAGCTGAAAGAGAAGGCGTTCCACGAGTGCTTTCTCCCGATCGACGGCCATGATGTGGTCCGCGCGCGCATCAACAAGCGCGAGTGGGCCAAGCTGGCGCCCGACGTCGCGGCGCCGGCGTCCGTTCAGGATTGGGTCGATCATCACTGCAAGTACGAGGTGGCCGAGTTGCAGGAGCGGCTACCGGAGTTGCCGGCGCTCATCCAGGCGGCGGGCACGACCGGACTCATCGACCTGTCCGAACAGTGGTACCTGTCGCCGGCGGACAAGAAGCGGTTCCCGCAGCTCCTGCTGCGCGACCAGTACACCGAAATCGGATCTGGCACGCACTACCGCACGATCTGCGACAAGGCTGAACGCGGCGTCATCGTGCACGGCGGCCGCCCACGACCGGTCACATTCTGCCGGGTGGGTAATCAGTGCCCGGTGCACCACGCGAGCGAGATCCGCAAGGCCGAGGCGGACACGTTGCCGTTGCGCGGGAAGGGGAAGGCGAAGACGCCGAAGCCTGAGCCCAGCGCCTGGGAGCTCAAGCAGCGGAAGGAGGCCGCGCAGCAGCGCGCATACGCCCTCATCAAGGGCGCGGCGTTGCGGTCGGTGGGGCCGACGCTCGTCACCGTCACGCCCACGGCGGCGCTCGTGAAGCAGATGCTGTCGGCCTACGAGATCAAGGAAGTCGCGCAGAAGACCGGCCTCGCCCTCTCCGACAAGACCGCGCTTGCGGTCCTGATCGGATCGACCCTCCTGCAGAAGTCCTGGAACCGCGGTTCGTTCGTCGCGTTCACGAAGGTGCTCGGCTTCGACTTTAAGAAGTTCGAACGCGAGCAGGCGAAGGCCGCGGCCGCGGCGAAGAAGGCGAAAGCCGCGAAGGGCAAGAAGGCCGCGAAGAAAGCGAAGGCGGCATGAAGGCCGGGACCTGCCGGATCTGCGGTTGTCAGGAGCAGTCCGCCTGCGTCGGCGGCTGCGAGTGGACCGATGACACGCGCACCAAGTGCTCGGTCTGTGAAGTCCGCATCGGCGCCGCGCTGATCTTCCTGTCGGTGCTCGGGAAGGTGAACCCCGCCGCCGCGGTGGATTGGGGCCTGCTCTCGGCACGTGACCAGCAGGCCCTCGCGATGGCGGCCGGCGCGGTGATGGAACTGGGCTTACAGGCGCAGGGCGAAGGCCTCGAGGCCGTGGTCCTCGAGGTGCGGGACTTGATGAACGGCCTGGCCAACAAGTATCCGTCCGTCATCGACGCGCTCGACCAGCAGCCGCGGTCGCTCAAAGACATCGTGCTGGGACTCCTGGAGGGGCACGGCCAGCTCGTGCTGACCGACCGATGAAGCGCGCCCCTCGCGTCAACCGCGCCGCCGGCGGCTACGAGGCCACGCGCTTCGAATACTTCCTCTGCCACGCGTTCAAGGCGCTCGTCCGCGGCCATGCGAAGGAGCTCACCGGGAACGGGCCGGACCTCGATCGGGCGCAGCTCCGGCAGCGCATCGCGATCGAGTCGCTGAACACCACGCGCACGCTCATGGCCGCCATGGACGCCGCGGCCGCGCCGGCGGCGAAAGCGCGGAGGGCCAGCTGATGCCGCTGCGCACGACCCGCGTATGGAAGGACACAATCCGCCGCAAGTTTTGCGAGCACCCATCCTGCCGGGCGCCACTCTGGCTCGCCAAGCACATCCGCACGGGCAACTACATGGTGTTCGACGGGGAGCCGGTGGCCATCGCCGAGCAGATGGAGATCGAGACCGGCCGCGTCGAGATGCTCGTCGATCTCATCTATGACCACTTCCACAAGTGCAAGGCGCCGGCGATGTTCCGGAACCGCATCCGAGGAGGCAACGCGCATGTCGATTGAAGAGAAGCTCCGCACGCTGGTGTGCGAGGAGCTCGGGGTGAAAGCGCATGAGGTCACCCGCGAGGCCTCCTTCATGGACGACCTCGGCGCGGATTCCCTCGACGCCTACGAACTGCAGATGTCGATCGAGCAGGAGTTCGAGATCGAGATCCCGGACGAGACGTTGGCTGGGCTCAAGACCTTCGGTCAGGTGCTGGCGCACGTCGAACAGGCACTGGAGGCCCGGAAGGGCGCGGCATGACGCGGACACGTATGCGTCGACGGAAGTGGACGGCCGAGGAGGACGCAGTGATGCGGGCGCGGTTCCCGCATATGCGCACCGATCGTCTCGCGACGCAGCTGCAGCGATCGGCGGCGGCCGTGTCCGGTCGCGCGCAGACGCTCGGACTGCACAAAAGCGTGGCCTACCTTGCGAGTCCGGACGCCTGCCGGCTGCGCCGCGATAACTCCGGCGGGATCCCGTTCCGATTCAAGCCGGGTCAGGTGCCAGCGAACAAGGGGCTGCGCCGGCCTGGCTACGCCCCCGGGCGCATGGCCCAGACACAGTTCAAGAAAGGGCAGAGTACCAACGCCATGCCCGTCGGCAGCACGCGCCTGGTCGACGGCTACATCTACCGCAAGGTTAGTGACATCCCGTTGGTGTGCTGGACCCGCAACTGGGTCGTGGAGCACGTGCGCGTGTGGACCGAGGCGCACGGGCCGCTGCCGCCCAACCACGTCGTCGCGTTCAAGAACGGCAATCGTGCGGACATCCGACTCGACAACCTCGTGTGCCTGAGTCGCCGCGAGAACATGCGGCGCAACAGCATCCACAACCTGCCGCCCGAGCTGGCGAACACGATCCAGCTGATCGGCGCCCTCAATCGCCAGATCCGAAGGAGAGAGAACCGTGCCGAAAAACAAGATCGGTGATCTGCGCGATCACCTGTTCGCCACGCTCGAAGCGCTGCGTGACGAGGAGAAACCGATGGACATCAACCGCGCCAAGGCCGTGGCGGACGTCGCCCGCGTCATCGTCGAGTCGGCCAAGGTGGAGGTGGCGATGATCGAGGCCACTGGCGCGGTTACCGGGTCCGGATTCATCCCAAATGAATCCCCAGCGCCGGCGCCGGCGCTGAAGCAGGTCGGCGGCCGCGGATGAGCTTCTGGCTGGGCGTGATCATTCTCTACAGCTACGGCATGTGGTACCGCCGCGTCGCCAAGCGGCTGGGCCGGAACTTCGTCTACCGCGGCGCCGCGCTACTGGCGCGATGGGGCTGGCGCCGATCCGTGTGGGCGCTGCGAGGCGCGCGATGAGCGAAAGCCGTCGTCGCAATCTGAACGCGGAGATCCTCGCGGTCCTGCGCCGCGGGCCGATCACCACGGACGAGCTCGCGCGCCGACTCCATCTCCGGACCCACGGCGCCGGCAATGTCGCCTTTCGGATCAGGCAGCTCCGCGAGACGTATCCGATCGTGACGGTCGAGAACGGCACGCGGTGGCCGACGTTCTATTTACCGAAAGGCGACGCATGACCCTGCCCTGGTCGTCGATGCAAGAGATCCCGGAGGACGTCCTCACGACCGAGGTGCGGGCCCGCTACACGTGTGTGGACTGCAAAACGATCTTCGGCGACGGCTGGCACGCCGCCGGTCTGAACCGCGTTCGCTGCGGGAGCTGCCAGAAGCCGATCGACAAGCGGACTCCCCGAACGCAGGCCGGGGCGGGGTCATGACGACGGAGCGCTTGCAATTGCAGATCGTCAGACTCATCCGTCTGGCGAGGTTACTGGAAGGGTCGCGGCTCTTCACGTACGAAGAGTTGGTCGTGCGGTTCCGGGTGACGAGTCGGACTGTTCGACGCGACGTCGCCGCGCTCCAGGACGCGGGCGCCGAGATCGTCGTTGAAAGCGACGACTCGTTCAAAGGAATGCCGCGCGCGCGTGTGGGCTCGCTGCGTTGGATCGACGGGAGGCTGGCTCGATGAGCGGCCCGGAACGCTTCCGCCAGTGGGCGCCGCGGCTCCTCGAGGCGGCCGAGCATGCGGACTCGCGGCTGCTGGAATACGCCCGCCAGGCGCTCTCCGGCTTGGAGCACTACGACCTGCCGATCGGCTGGAAGCACATCCCGGATCCGTTGTTTCCGTCGACGTGCTGGGTGGCCGCGTTCCTGTACAAGCTCGAGAGCCCGAATTACTTCATGCGCGATTGGCGTCTACGGAAGACACTGCGCGCGCGCTGGGGCAATCAACTGCGGGACGTCGTGACGAGGATCGAAGGCGTCGCCTCCTGGAAGGGGCTCGAGCTACTCGGGCGCAAGCCCGTGTGCCGCGACCGCATGAGCATTCAGGTGGTGCGCCTGGTGGCCTCCGTCCGGCAGTTCCTGCGCGATGACGACAACAGCGCCTTCGCCGCGAAGGGCCTCAATGACGCGCTGAAGGACGTCGGCCTGATCTGCGACGACCGCAGCGAATGGTTCACGCCGGCGCCGCTGCTCCAGGATGTCTCGCCGGTCGAAGGGCATCCCGTCACGCTGATCATCCTGCGGCCGCGCGCCGCGGGCGAGCGCCGCATCCGCGCCGAGGCGCCGGCGCGTGTGCTGCCCGATCCTGTGCAGCCCCTGCGCCGCGGCCGGCGCACACCATCCACGGAGGCTGAATAGTGCCCCCCCCCCCGGTTCACTGTCATCGCCACTGGAGGCCTGATGTTCACGTCTGAGAACGTCCGCTGTCACATTGCCAAGTGCGGCCTGCGCACCGAAGAGCTGAAGAAGGACGAGCGTTCGCCGGTCATGAGCGTCGGACTCGTCATTGAGCCGCTGACGTATGACCTCGCGAAGGAGCTCGGGCCGGAGGTCGCCGAGCACTGCTTTACGAATAAGGGCAAGGTCCGCGAGCAGGTGACGAACGTCCGCGTCCGCCTACGCGAGAAGCCGCAGGCCCTGACGGTGAAGATGGCCGAGGACGTCAGTGAGCCGACCGCGATGCTCCGGCACGTCCGCGTCACGCACATCACCATCACCAAGCGCGGCATCGAGAACGACCAGAAGGAAGCCACCAAGGGCAAGAAGATCGCGCCACAAGCGGTTACGCTCCGCGCCACAGTCAGCTGCCTCGTGGACCCGGCCGAGCGGATACATCGCGAATTCCTCTGCCGGTACATCAATGACTTCATGCTCTTCACGTTCACGCCCGAGCAGAAGGACATGTTCTCGGAGATGCGGGACGACGACGAGGACGAGGGCGACGAGGAGCCGCAGCAGGCGCTCGGGCTCGAGGCGCGCACGCCGGATCCTGACGCCGGCGACGTGCTCGATGACCAGGCGGAGGCGGAACGCCACGCCGGTGAAAGGAAGAAGCCGAAGGCCGGCCCGAAGCTCGTCAAGAGCAAGGCCACGGACCAGGTGCACTGATGGACGTGAACCTGATGAGCGAGATGGACGCGCAGATCGCGGAGGGCGTCACGCAGGCTGTGTGCGAGGCCTTAAACAGCGCGCTCGAGAAATGCGATCAGCCCGCGCAAGTCGCGTCGACCATCGCACGAAGTGTGTTCATCAGCATCATGGTGTCCTTGGCGCGGCATCCCGAGGCGTTTGCAGGGGTGAAGAACTCGATCCGCGCGACGGGCAAGTCATTGATCGCCTGGAGCCACGCGGCCACGTTTGACGAGTTTAAACAGTCCATCGATTCAGAAGTTGATCGCGCTCGTTTCGAAGTAGTCCAAGCGCCGGTGAAAGGTTGAATGTGCTGGCTGGTGGACGGGCCCGCGGCGGGCGAGAAGCTGATGATCAAGCGCGCGCCGCTGCTCCTCCGCGTCGTGCGTGCGAGCGGCGGCGAGTGGGATGCGCTCGACCAGCTCCACGACGTGCCGGAGCCGGACGAGGCGATCACGGTGTACCGGCGCGTCGGCCGACCGTCCACGGTCCACGTGGACGCGGCGAAGTATCACGGCTGGTTCCAGATAGCGGAATACCGCGTCATCCACCCGCAGCCAGCCGATCAGGAGATCCGATCGACGACCGCCTGGCGTCGATGGGCGCAGGCGTTTGCCAGGCAGGAGGCTCCCACCCATGAGAGGACGTAGCACGCACGCACGCACGCACGCACGCACGCACGCACGCACTATGAACGGTCACAAGCCGAACTGGTTGCTGCACTTGGAAACTGAGCTGGCCGCGCGCGAGGCGGAGCTGGCCCCGCGCGTGGCGGCGGTCGAAGAATTCCGCGCGGTCGTCGAAGACGCGCGGCGGCTGCACGGCGCCGCCGGCGATGGCGATCCGTCGACAGTGGAGGTGAGAAGTAAGAAGTCGGAAGCGCGAACGTCGAATGTTGCACCTCCCACTCACAAGCCTCGGCGGGCGTCACCCGTCGCGCCAGGGACGATCGAGGACCGGATCCTGTCCGTGCTGAAGGCCGCCGGCGAGCCCGTGCCGCCGCGGGTGCTGGTTCGGGAGTGCAAGGTCGATCGCCTGGTGGTCCAGAAAGCCTGCAAGCGCCTCGAGGCTGACAAGCGGATTGTCGGCACGGGCGTGACGATGAGCCGGCGCTACGCGCTGGCGTGAGGAGACATGGACACGCTCAATCCGAACCATCCGGTGACCCAGAAGCTCAACGACGATCTCTTCCACAAGATCCTCGCGCTCTACATGTGGAAGTCCGGGACGCGCTCGTTCGATATCACCGTGGCCGACATCCGGGCGTTTCCGGCTGATCTCGCCGTGGTCGTGAAGGACAGCGCGGGCCAGCCAGGCGGGATGGGACGGATGGAGATTCGGCTGGTCACGAGGGCCGAAGGCGAGCAACTCGCTCGCGCACAGGGCGGGAGGCCCTTCTGATGAAGACGTTGAAGCTGGCCGACAACCTGTCGCTGCCGATCGAGACCGTCACGCAGACGATCGCCATCCTCGCGAAGCGGCGCGCGGGGAAGTCATACACGATGCGCCGGCTCGTCGAGCAGCTCTTCAAGGCGGGGCAGCAGGTCGTCCTGGTCGATCCCAAAGGGGATCAATGGGGCCTCCGCTCGTCGGCCGACGGCAAGTCCGCAGGCCTGCCCATCGTCATCTTCGGCGGGGAACGCGGCGACGTGCCGCTCGAGGTGGGCGCCGGCGAGCTCGTCGCCAAGCTCGTCGTCGAGGAACGGGTGAGCGCACTGCTCGACCTGTCGCTGTTCCGCAAGCGCGAGGTCGCCACCTTCATGACGGCCTTCCTCGAGGGCCTGTACCGGCTGAAGGCGAAGGAAGTCTTCCGTACGCCGGTGATGCTCGTGATCGACGAGGCCGACGCGATCGCGCCGCAGAAGCCGCAGGACGGCGAAGAGCGCATGCTCGGCGCGGCCGAGGACATCGTGCGCCGCGGCGGGCAGCGCGGGATCGGGTGCGTCCTGGTCACCCAGCGGTCCGCCGTCCTGAACAAGAACGTGCTCACCCAGGCCGAGGTGCTGGTGGCGCTGCGCACGATCGCCCCGCAGGACCTCAAGGCCATGAACGAGTGGATCGATGTTCATGGGACGCCCGAGCAGCGCGTGACGCTCATGCAGTCGCTGCCCGCGTTGCCGGTGGGGGACGCCTGGTTCTGGTCGCCCGGGTGGCCGACGGCGGACGGCATCTTCAAGCGCGTTCACATCCTGCCGATCGAGACGTTCGATTCCGGCGCGTCCCCGAAGCCCGGGGTGAAGCCGATCGAGGTCAAGACGCTCGCCGACGTCGACCTCACCGCCCTGAAGGGGCAGATGGCCGAGACCATCGAGCGCAGCAAGGCCGACGATCCCAAGGAGCTCCGGAAACTTATTCAGGAAAAGGACCGAAAGATTCAGTCCCTCGAGGGAAAGATTCTTCAGCTCGAGAAGGCGAAGCCGGCGGGCAAGACGGTCGAGATTCTAACGGACGCCGATCGCGCGCTCGTCGTCAAGCTAGCGGCGATGTTGGAAGACATGGCCGCGAAGCTCGGGATCGAATCCGAGTCCGTCATGGCCGACCTCACCGACAGACTATCGACGCTGCTGCAGCGCGCCCACGAAGACGCGGAAACCGTGCGCCTCAATGGGCGCCAGGAATTCGAAGCGCTGCTCGAGCGCGCGGGATTCAGGCGCATCATCGAGAAACTGAAGAGCGTGCCCGAAACGGCGCATATTATGCGCGCCGGCGGACACCAGGATCCGATGCGGGTCTCGATTCACCCGCCCACCGTCAAGCCGGCCACGCGCGAGGCGCTCCACCAGGTGGCCCGACGGGTAGCCGCGGCTCCTGTCGACGCCAGTGATCTACCGCCCGTCGCCGTGCGCATTCTGTCGGCCCTGGCCGAACTCGAGCTGCTCGGCGCCCGGCAGCCGAAGCGGGAACTGGTCGCGTTCCTCGCCGGCTATTCCAATCTGAACAGCAAAGGGTTCGTCAACAGCATGAGCGCCCTCAGCAGCGCCGGGCTGATCGCGTATCCCGACAGCGGCAAAGTGCAGCTGACCGCAGACGGCCAGGCGCGGGCAACGTATCCGGACGCGCCCCGTTCCCCTCGTGACGTGCAGGAACGCGTCATCTCCCTGCTCGGCGGCGCGAGCGAGAAGATCCTCCGGCCCATCATTGCGAGCTACCCGAAGGCGGTCCTGCGCACGGACGTCGCCGCGGCCGCCGGCTACACCAACCTGAACTCGAAAGGCTTCGTCAACGCGCTGAGCCGACTCAGTTCGCTCGGCTTCGTGCGGTACCCCGATCGCGGGACGGTCGCCGCCGCGCCGGTCCTGTTCCTGGAGGCGTCATGACGTTCACCGATGTCGCGAAGGCCTGGGCCGACGACTGCGATCAGCTGTGGGGGAACTGCCCGTTCTGTCAGGCCGACGCTGATGAGAATGACCGCCTGACGGAACACGAGGACGGCTGTCTCTGGCCGACGCTCGACGGCTTCTTCAAGGGCGAGGGCGCGCGCATAGCAGGCGTACTCGACGTCGATCAGATCGACCACGCGCGTCGGATGGCGAGGCATATCGACCTCGGGCCTGACGCGCCACCGCTGCGGGAGATCCTGGACTCGCACGAGGCTTTGCGGCGCGAAGTGGCTCGGCTCGCCGAATCGACGCCAGAGACGACGCGCGTGAAGTGCGACGGCAACCACGGCGGGCCACGGTGCGCCGACCCCGAGTGCTGGAACGACGAGACACCCGAGACGCCCGTGCTCACGCCGGAGAGCATCGAGACGAGGCGGCTGTTGGCCGACAACGGCCGACGTGTCTTGCCAGGACTGGCGCTCTCGCATGACCAGCTCTGCGACTCCCACGAAGAACTGCGTCGTCAGGTCGCCGCGCTGACCGAGGCGCTGGCTGGGATGGTCCGCTGGCAGCCAATCGAAACGGCCGACAAGGACGAAGCTGAAAAGCGCCCGATCCTCGTGTTCGACCCGACGTACGTGGAGCCGGTTGTCGGCGCGTATTGGGACGGAGAAGTAGAGCACGAGGGCGGTCAGTGCTGGCGCGCGGCCGATGCGTACGCAGACCAACTCAAGCCGGTTATGTGGGCGAAGTGGCCGAAAGCCCCAAAGGTGCGCGAGGCCATCGACGCCGCCAAGGAGAAGTAGGACGCATGCCGAAAATCTCTAGTCCACAATTCAAAGATTGCTCAGGGTGCCGCGCCGAATGGCCGACTGATGAGTTCCCACACGGCTGGACACAGCGCGGTCACGTCAAGATCGTCATGGGGGATGGCCGGTCGAAACAAGAACTAGCGTCATGGTGTCCTGTCTGCTCGGAGATGAATCGCGATAAGCGCATCAGTAGCATTCATGGGCAACGCGCTGGGTGTGTGCGGATAGAAAGGGTTGACGCGAGGAAGGATCACGCGCATGGCTGACACGTTGCGGGAGGCCGTCGACGCCGCCAAGGAGCAGGAGTAGGGACATGGGCGTAGGCATGCCACAAGAAATCATGCTGCGCGAGTTCGGTGAGCACATCCGAAATGCCTTCGGTGAGATGGCTTACCACGTCGGATCGTCGCTGCGGCAGAAGGACGGCTGGCGCGACGTGGACGTGCGCGTGATGCTGGATGATGCGGTTTATCGCGAGCGGTTTGGCGATCCAGAGAACCCGCAACACTCAGCGGCGTGGTCATCGACCGTCCTTGCCTGGAGCGCCTTCGGCCGCGCGTTGACGGGACTCCCGATTGATTTTCAGGTGCAGGCGCGCGATCACGCGAACGCGAAGCACCGGACAGGTGACCAGTGGCATCCCCGCTCAGCTCTGTTTCTGCTCAGCACAATCACGAAGGATCACGCGCATGGCTGACACGTTGCGGGAGGCCGTCGACGCCGCCAAGGAGCAGGAGTAGGACATGCTGACAATGAAGCAGTTGATGACCGGCCCGCACACGAGTCCTGACGGGAAGCACTAGGAGCCGTCGCTCCCGTATCCGGGGCCGATGATCCGCAACCTACGCGATGCGTGGGAAGTGCTCATGGGCCGCGCCATCGCCGTGAAGCAGACGCCGAGGAAGGATCACGCGCATGGCTGACACGTTGCGGGGCGCGGCGCGGCTACTTGGGCACGTCATGCTCCTGCCGTTCTACGTGATCACGTATGTCCTGATCGGTCTGGCTGAATGGTGGGACGACCTCGAATACATGCGGAGGCACGGGATATGAGCGAGGCGAAATCAGCGTTGCGGGAGGCCGTCGAGACGCTGCGGGACGAGATCGCAAGGATGGAGAAGCCGGCTGTGTGGACGAATCAGGTCGCCGCGAAGCTCGACGCCATCCTCGCCGCCCACCCTGACGCCCCCGCCGAGCCGAGGCGGTGTCAGCAGTGCGGCGGGTCAGGTTATGAGAACCGGATGGCGGAGCCCGCCCGCATCTGCACGCGGTGCCACAAGGCCGGCGTGGAGCCTGACGCCCCCGCCGCCACCCCGCAGGCGGCGCGACGGGAGGCGCTGGACGAGGCGCTGAAGGTAGCTGTCCGCTTCTGGTGCGATGGTCAGGCGGCAATGGCGGCGGCTATCGAGCGGTTGCGCGACGCCCCGCCCGCCCCGCAGGCACACGCGAGGGGAGAGGAGTAGATGGCGCACGTGGATGTCGGCCTGCTCGTGGCTCGCCTGATCGCGACGGCCTGTCTACTGTTCTTGGGTCTGAACGCCTGGATGGGGGTGACTGACGACCGCTTCGGGACGCCAGTGGCGAAGCCCGCGTTCTTCGTGTGCTGCCTCGTGGCGCTGCCGATGGCGCTCGTCTGGGGGTTCTGGCGATGAAGATCAGCATCAGCGCATCCGCGGGCGGCTGTTACGTGTTCAGCACGGCAGCGCTGCGCTGCCCCTTGTGCGGGCTCGACGTGCCACCGAAGACGGAGCACTCCTGCGGCGCGCGCGACATGGCGGTCCCGACGGTCAAGCGACTGGTGGCCCTCCTGGGTGGCACCGTTGACGCTCCGTCGCCGGAGCGTGCAGCCACTCCGGCCACCGCTCAGTCGTCAGTAACGGCGCCCATCACGCGTCGAGTGCCGCGCGCGACCGAATCAAAATCCGTGCCTGTGATTCGGTCCCGGCGACTCCTAGGCTACGCGGCCGCCAAGCCAGCGAAGCTCTCCCCGATGGAGCGGCTGGAACGCCCATCGCTCTCGATTAACCAAGCGGCCGCGCAGGCGCGGGTGTCGCGCAGGTCCATTTACAACTGGATCCGAGCCGGGAAGGTGCAGTTCTTCACGACGCCGGGTGGCGCGTTCCGTGTCTACGCGGACTCCCTCCCGCCGTCGGAACAGACGGGAGTACGACGCCGATGACAGTCCGCGAGTGGTTTCGCCACTGGCGCGCCCAGGAATTTCGTCGATGGGTGACAGACCCGGAGGCGGCTCGGCATGGCCGGGAACGGATCGACCATCCCGCCATGCGGGCGTTTGATCAACTCGAGCGTGACGCGCGCGAGTTCGATGACTACTGGTCCGAATGGCGCCCAGCGCCGCCGACGACGATCGACGTGACGCTCGATGCCTCGTCACCGGCCGTCGCCGTGTTCATGGACGAATTCCGCCGTCAGCTACGGGAGGTGTTGCTGCTCAACGAGTAGACGAAGGCAAGCGGGCACCCGAGCGCGGCACCGCACCGACGGGCGCGGTCATGAGTGGAGGTCGGCGTAAATGGATGACGCGGTGGATATCCTTGAACTCGAAGCGAACGCAAGAAGAGTCTTGGCTGAGACGTGCCACCGGCACCGTGACAGCCTCTACGACTATTCAGACCACGCGAAGAACGCGCCTGCGTGCCCTGTCTGCGCGCGACACGTGGAATGGTTCTGGCCCCGCTCGGCCGGCCTTGGTTTACGAGGTGACGAGCCCGTACTGGGCCAGAGAGTGCGTCGCTTCTATACGAAGCTGGTCAATCTCGATTTCACACGTCATCTCGCAACTCATCAAGATCCGTTGGCGGACGATCTGTGGGCAGACGCCTACAGCAAGTTGGCGACCGAGCTCGCGTGGTGCGCTTGCCAATTAAGAATTGAGGATCTAACGGCGCAGCTCGCTCGTGCGCAGGAGCAACTCAAGACGATCGGCCGCAAGGCGTTCTGGGCGGCCAAGGATCCGAACGGATAAGAGACCAGCGGGCACCCGGGCGCGGCGCCAACCGCACCCGGGGCCCTAGCGAGTAACCCAACGCCGTACACGCGGCGCCAGACGCCTCGCCGGGCTGAGCAATCGACCCGGACCGAGGCTGGTGCAGCCGCATGCGGCAGACGAGACGAGGAAAGCGTGCACGACCAGGTAAGGAACGAACTCCACGGACACTCGCGGACCTGGAACAGGACCCGCAGAACGCCCGGCGGCACACGGAGCGCAATCGCCAGATGATTGGCCAGTCGCTCGAACGCGTCGGCGCCGGACGGTCCCTCGTCATCGACGAGCGGGCGCGGATCCTCGCCGGCAACGCCACCCAGGCGGAAGCCGCCAGTCGCGGGTTCAAGCTGAAGGTCGTCGACGCGTCCCGGGATGAGCTCGTCGCCGTTCGCCGACGGGACCTCACCGACGACGAAAAGCTCGAGCTGGCGCTCTACGACAATCGCGCGGCGGAATTGGCCGAATGGAATCCAGACATGCTGGCCGCGCTCGCCGCCGGCGGGCTCCACCTCGGCGCGTTCTGGAAGGACGCGGAGCTGCGCGGGCTCCTCGACGCCCTCGATCGCCCGGCCGACGGGCTCACGGATCCGGATGCCGTCCCGGCGCTGCGCGATACGGACATCCGGGCAGGCGAGCTGTTCATCCTCGGCAGCCACCGCCTGCTGTGCGGGGACAGCACGAACGCGGATGACGTGCGCCGCGTCATGGACGGGCAGCGCGCGATGTTGTTCGCGACGGATCCGCCATATCTCGTCGACTACGACGGCACGAACCATCCGAACAAGAAAGGCCAGTGGGAGAACCCGAAGAAGAACAAGGACTGGAGCGAGGACTACCGCGACTGGGACGCGGCAGAACAGGGCGCCGCGCTCTACGAAGGCTTCGTCGCCCGCGCCCTCGAGCTCGCCATTGATGAGCGCGCGGCCTGGTATTGCTGGCATGCGTCACGGCGGCAGGCCATGCTCGAAGGCGTGTGGACCGCCGCGGGCGCGTTCGTGCACCAGCAGATCATCTGGGTCAAGACGCGCGCGACCCTCACGCGCTCGGTCTACCTCTGGCAACACGAACCCTGCTTCTTCGGCTGGCTGAAGTCGAAGAAACCGTATGTGCGCCAGGCGCCGTTCGACGACGGGCACCCGACGACCGTCTGGCAGCCGCGCGCCCGGCTCGAAGACCTGCCGGCCGAACTCCCGTCCAGCGTCTGGCTCGTGCCGAGCACGGAAGTCGAGTCGCACGACCACCCCACCTCGAAACCCGTGCGGCTGTTCCAGATCCCGCTCCTCATGCACACGTCACGGGGCGACGTCTGCTACGAGCCCTTCAGCGGCAGCGGGTCGCAAATCATCGCGGCCGAACAGACCGGACGCCGTTGCTTCGCGATCGAGCGTGAGCCGCGGTTTGTCCAGGTGGCCGTCGACCGCTGGGAGGCCTTCACGGGCCAGACCGCCCAGCGGATACCCCATGGAAACCCGATACCCCATAGAAAGCGGAAACGGAGCGTGTCCTAACGGATGGCGAAGACGACGTGTGACGCGCAGACCACCAAGTGCGCGAAGTGCAAGCAACATCGGCGTGAGCACAAGCCGGGCGGCCGGGCGGAAGCGTGCACCTTTCGGGGAATCCTATGCGCCCGTCCACCGCTCGCAGGACGCGTGCGCTGCCGGCTCCATGGCGGCGCCTCGCTGTCCGGTGAAGCGCATCCAAATTTCACGACCGGTCGCTACTCGAAGACGCTGCCGAAGAGGCTCCTCGACAGCTATCGCGCCGCGCTCGACGATCCGGACCTGACGGACGGTCGCGCGGAAATTGCACTGCTCGAAGCCCGCACCAACGAGCTGCTCGAGCAGGTCGGCGCCACTGGGAACACGAAACTCTGGAAGGAAGCCGTCGACAACCTGCAGGCGTTCCGCCGCGCCGCCTCCGCCGGCGGGGATTCAGCCGTCGGCGCCGCGCGGATCGCGCTGGAGCAGCTCGATCAGGTGCTCACGCGCGGGCTGTCGGCATCGGCGACATGGGACGAGCTGCGCGAGACGCTCGATCTGCGCCGCCGCATGGCCGACAGTCAGACCAAGCGTCTCAAGGATCAGAACCTCATGGTCACGACGACCGCTGCGCTGGCGATCCTCGTGCAGTTCTACAAGGTCGTTTCCCTCCACGTCACGGACTCCGATGCGCGTGCTGCAATCGCCGCTGAATTCCGTCGCCTATCTGCGTGAGGAGGTGGCCCGGATGTTCGATCCGGCTCCGGGCGAGATCGATCCGTCCACGTGGCTGCCGATGTCGGCGCCGAAGACGGACGGGGAGCTCCGGGACTTCCTGCGCGACACGTTTGACGTCCGGCTGCCGGACAAGCGCTGCTGCCGCCAGCACAGCACGCCGTTTCGGGCGTTCTCGGACGCGTACTTTGCGCGCAAGTCCGTGGTCGTCTGGGAGGGCAGCCGCGGCTTCGCCGGTAAGTCATTCAACCTGGCCCTACTGTCGCTGACGGAGGCCATCACGCTGTCGGCCAACGTGAATCTGCTCGGCGGGTCAGGTGAGCAGGCCCAGCGTGTCCTCGAGGCGATGGCCACGTTTTGGGACAAGCCGAAGGCGCCCCGGCAGGAACTGCGATCCGAACCCGCGAAACGAGAGACGCGGTTCCGACGCGGCAACTGGCTCCGCGCGCTGATGGCGTCGACCAAGTCCGTCCGTGGCCCGCATCCGCAGCGCCTGCGCATTGACGAGGTGGACGAGATGGACGTCGGGCTCCTGGACGCGGCCATGGGACAGACCATGTCGCTCTCGAACATCCCGGCGCAGACCGTGCTCTCGTCGACGCACCACTACGCCGCCGGCACGATGACGGAGGTCAAAAAGCGCGCGAAGGACAAGGGGTGGCCCGTACACGCGTGGTGCTATCGGGAGTCCCTCGAGCCGCACGGCTGGCTGTCGAAAGCGGAGGTCGCACGGAAGCGCAACGAAGTCACCGAGGCAATGTGGCTCGCGGAATACGAGCTGCAGGAGCCAAGCCCCGAAGGGCGCGCGATCCTGCCCGCCGCGGTGGAGTTGATGTTCCAGCTCAAGCTCGGGAGGTTCGACGGCGCAGACGGGGAACTCATCGAAATCGAGCCGCCGGTCAGCGGGGCCCGCTATGCGACTGGAGGCGACTGGGCGAAGAAGCAAGACTGGACCGTGCAGTGGACGGACCGCATTGACGTCACGCCGGTTCGTCTCGTGGCGTTTCAGCGCATGCGTCGGAGGCCGTGGCCGGAGATGGTCAAGGCGTTCGACGATCGCCTGAAGCGCTATCCCGGCGTCGCCGCGCACGATGCGACGGGGATCGGCGATGTCATTGCGGGCTACCTGCACGAGCAGGCGGAGCCGATCATCATGCGCGGCCGCCTGCGCGACGAAATCTTCTCCGCGTACATCCAGTCGGTGGAGCACCAGGAACAAGTCGCGGCGCGGATTGACTCCGCGCATGGCGAGCACAAGTACGTCACGACCGACGATCTCTACGGCGCAGGTCACCCGCCCGACACGCTCGTGGCCGCGTCGCTCGCACGCTACGCCGCGAAGTCGTACCCCTCCATGCCGCGAGGGGCGATGGACGTGGGATCCAGCAGCAAGACGGGCCTCGGTGGGAGCCGGTCACTCTAATGGCGCGCGCCGCGAGTCGCTGTCGTCGCTGCAAGTCTGACCAGACGAAGATCTGGAAGACGCGCACGTTGAAGCGCACGGGCTTCGTCCGTCGGCATTACGTCTGCCTGGAGTGCGGGACGACCTGGCGCACCAAGACGCCGCCCGAAGTGTTCGACGGCTACGGCCCGCGCCGGCAGCCGGCCGCGTGAGACTGGAGGATAATCACCGCATGGCAGCGCACATTCCGTGGCGTCGCGTCGTGGGAGTCGCGACGACCGTCGACGGGCGCATATTCCTGCGTTTGGAGTGTCGACACCTGGAGGCGTGGTTCGCGGAGTTCAGCCGTCCCGTTGCCACCAAGTGCTGCACGTGCGACCCGCCGACCTTCCGAGGGGAACCGTTCAAGCACTCGTCCCTCACACATCTCGAGCCACCGCCGGAGATGGACATTGCGTCGGAATATGCCGTGGGCCAGCACGGCGAGTCGGTCTAAGCGGTCGTTCGGCTACCGATAGCCCCATTGTTTCGGGCGACTGCCCCGAAACCGTGTGACGATTCCTGGCATCGTCGTGCGCTCCCTGGCCACGCCTGTCCACACAATCCTGTCCCGGCCGCGCTGTGCGGCTGTAATCAGCCCGAATTGTCTCCGTAACGGCCTCGCCGGCGCAGGCGATGCCTGCCTTGGCGGAGCCGTCACCCAGCGAAGGATCTGACGCATGAGTACCGTTGCCCATACCGCTGCCGCGCTCGCCCACGTCGCTGCCGCTCGCGATTCGCTCGTTCGCGGCATGAGCGATGAGCAGCTTGCTCCCGTCGTGGAACATCTTCGGTCCGCCGAGGAGTCGCTGCAGGCACACACCCGCACGGCCGACGATGCGGATCGGCAGGTCGAGGCTCAGGCGGCGGAAGTCGCGGACATGAAAGATACTCACGCGCAGCTGCGCGCCGCCCACGACGCCGCCGTCCGCGCGGCGCAAGACGCGCAAGGCGCCCTCGAGGTGGAAACCGGCAGGACCGCGGCACTCGCCGCCGAGGTCGATCGCCTGACGGCCCGCGTGGCGGAACTCGAAGCGGCCGGCGCGGTCACCACCGCGCAGCAGTAACCGCGTGGCCACACGAGTCCGGGATCGCGCCCGCGCCGAAGCGCACGGGCGCACCATTCGCGAGACGACATCGATCGCCGCGGCGCGCAAGGACAAGCGCGCGCCGGGCCGCGACGTCTCACCGAAGGCGCAGACGCGCGTGGGTGTCGGCGATCCGCAGGGCGCGATCGGCAATCAGAACATCAGCGGCTGGCTGACGGGCGAGGACTACAACCGTGACCTAGACGGCCCGCAGGCTATGGCCGTGTACGACGAGATGCGGAAGGGCCATGGACAGATCCGCGCGTCGCTCGCGCTCTGTAAGGGCCGCATCAAAGGCGCGACGTTCCGCATCAAGCCAGCGTCCGACGAGACGAGCGACCAGGCGATCGCTGATTTCGTGACCGCCGCGCTGCTGGACGACGACGCGATGGACGCGCCGTTCAGCAGCGTCGTCGATAACGCCCTCCTGAAGCTCGACTTCGGCGCGTCCGCACACGAGAAGGTCTGGCGCGTCGACGAACACGGCGCCCTGCGCCTGCAGCGGCTGATGCCGCTCCTGCCGAAGACGTTCTATCGCTGGTTCGAAGATCTGAAGACCGGCCGCCTCAGCAAGCTCGAACAGTACGCACCCAAGAACGGACAGTACGGATTCTGGGAGATCGAATCCGATCGCCTGGTCCACCACATCCACCAGCGCGAGGGCAATAACTTCTTCGGCGTCTCGCTGCTGCGGTCCGCGTACCCGCACTGGTGGTACATCAAGCAGCTCTACCGCATCGCGGCGGTGTCGGCCGATCGTGAGCACCAGGGCATTCCGATTGCGCGGCTCGGCGAGAAGTACAACGCCAACGCCGCGCCCATCGACAAGCTCGAGGAGACGTTGAAGGGCCTGCGGTCCTACGACCGCGCGTATCTCATTGAGCCGTACGGCGTGACCTACGACTGGCTGACGAGCAAGAACACCGGCGAGCGCATGACCGGGTTGCTCGAACTCGTCGAACACCACGTGATGATGATTGCGCGCTCGGTGCTGCAGGGCTTTTCGGCGCAGGGCGAGCAGCGCCACGGATCGTTCGGCGCCGCTTCGATCACCTACGACGCGTTCCAGGACGCCGAACAATCCACGGCGGCCGAAATCTGCACCGAACTGCGCAGCCAGGTCATCAAGCCGCTCTGCGAAGTGAACTTCGTGATGAACGGCCGCAAGACGCCGACGCTGGTCCTCGATCGACTCGGCAAGCCGGACGCCGGCGTGCTGTCCGAGGCTGCGGCAAAACTCGCGACCTCGAGCGTCATCACCCCGGACGACGAGATGGAAGACTACCTGCGCTCGATCATTGGCGCGCCGCCCATGCCGGCCACGCTGCGCGGCCGCGATCGCAGTCGCACGGCGGTGCCACCGCTGCCCGACCAGCTGCGCGATCCGCAGGCCGATCCGAACACGCCACCCGTGCCGGGCAAGCCCGCGCCGGCAAAAGCCGGCCGGAGCGCCTCCCCCGAGAGTGATGCGATCGAGGCCGCGCGCAAGGCCCGCTACTCGGAACGCGGCCGCGAGTTCGCGCGCGAACCCACGATCTTCGAGCGCGACATCTTCGACTTGCACTCCGTCGCGTCCTATCTCGATGACGAATGCGGGCGGCTGGTGCATCAGCTGACCGAGGTCCGCCAAGCGCACATCGAGACCGTCGCTCGGCATCTCGCGAAGAAGGACGCGCAGGCGAGTGGGTTCACCGGCCTGCGTCTGCGCGCGCTGCCGGCGGCGCCGACGGTGGCCATCCGCAAAGCGTTCCGCGAGATGCAGGAGCGCGTGTTCGGCAGCGGGCGCGAGGCACTCGTCGCGGAGCTCACGCGGCAAGAGCTGCAGGCGGGCCAGGGCTTCACGCTCGCGGACCCATCCACGCCAGACTCGCGCGCGGCGGCTACGTCGGCGCTCGTCTCGAGCGCGGAGGCTACAGCAGAACGCCTGGCGTCGACGTGGCAGCAGTTGGCGCTCGAGAACGCGCAGCGCCTGCGGCGCGCCGGCCTGATCGGTGAGGCGCTCGCCTCGGCGATCGAAGCCGCGCTGTTGAAGGAGATCGAGCGCGGCTTGGCCCGCGCCGCTGGCGAGGAAGTGAACGAGGCCTTCGGCCTCGGGCGCACCGTCGAAGCCGCCGCGCACGCGGACGAGATCGAGCGCTGCACGTACTCGTGCGTGCTCGACGCCCACAGCTGCTTCCAATGCATCGGCCTCGATGGCCGCGAATTCACCCTCGGCACCGACGAGTACTTCGCGCACATGCCGCCATACGTAGCCTGCGAGGGACGCGACTCGTGCCGCTGCGTCTACCTCTACACCCTGAAGCCTGTGCCCCCGCAGTGAGGCAGAGAAGGAGATCGCCTTGAGCGACCACACGAACGGCCGTCCGCTCCCGTTTCAGAAATCCGAGATTCCGATCGTCGGCCAACAGATCCAGATCCACGGGTGGTTTCCGACGGTGCTGGTCACCTGCAAATGCGTGCCGACCGCTGCGCCGTTGATGATCGTCGGGCACGAGGCGGTGGCCACATGCCAGAGCTGCGGCAATCAATACGCGCTGACCTCGCTCGCCTTCAATCGCGCAGCCGGAAGCGGCTCGCTCACGGTGGGGCAGGTGGGGAAGGCGCCGGCCGTCAGCCCCACATGAGCGTGCGTATGGCCGATGCCACGACGGACGACAATCTGATTTCGCTCCAGGTCGCCGCGGCGATGTGCGGCGTCGACTACGACACGGTGCTGAAGTGGTGCCGTGCCGGCGCCCTGCAGTACGTGGAAGTCGGGCCGACGTGCATCAAGCGCGTCTACCGGCGTGACGTGAAACGCCTGATCGTGACCCCGCGACCGGCGTCCCGCTGATCCCGCCAGTCACCGCTATTACCGCTCCTCGGAAACAGGCGCTCGACAGCGCGGAAGGACGCGGGCACACTCGCCCGCGAACGTGACTGCAGCCTCCTCAGGGTCGCGAACACACCGACGCGGCGTCAACGCGCATGCGCTGGCGCCGTTCCTCGGTCTCATCTCGCTCTCGGCCGAACCCGTGGACGGCAAGCGTGTCGGCTGGGCGCAGGTCGCCAAGACCGGCCAATTCTGGGATCCCCGGTACGGCCACTTCTCGCTTTCGCATGAAGACCTGGCGCTGATGCTCTCGAACTTCAAAGCGGGAGTCGTCGGCGCGGACATCCCCTTCGACTTCAACCACGGGATCCGGAAAGCGGACTCCGCGGAGAAGGGGAAGGCTGCCGGCTGGGTCCGGGACATGGAGCTTAGGGCGGAAGGCGAGGAACTCTGGGCGCTCGCGGAGTGGACCGAAGAAGGCGCGGAGAAGATCGAAGCCAAGGAATACCGCTACATCTCCCCGAGTTTCAGCTACGAATTCAAGCCGAGTGAAGGCGATCGCCGCGGGCAAAGTGTCGGACCGACGATTTACGCAGCCGCCCTGACGAACACGCCCGTGCTGAGCATGGCGCCACTGACTCTGTCACGCGAGACGCTCGAGCTCGCCGCCGACGGACAAGCCGCCGCGGTGTTCAGCTACGACGAGCAGCGCCGCCGAATTCAGTCCGCTCTCACCGAGAAGTTCGCGCCGTACACCGACGACGTCTACGGCCCCTGCTGGGGCGTGTATCTCGTCGACCTGTTCGATGGCCGCGCCATCTACCGCACCTACGGGGGCGATACCTACGAAATCAGCTTTGCGATCGGCGCCGATGGCGCCGTGTCGTTCACCTCCGCGCCGGCCGAAGTCGTCGCGACGTGGACCCCGCTCGCGTCCCAGGAGACCCACATGTCGAAGCAGCCTGCAGCCACGGAAACGGTGACCGTCAAGGATCACCAGGGCAAAGATGTGACGCTCGCCAAGAGCGTCGTGGACGAACTCGTGCGCGGCGCCGGCGCGCCCGTCCCCTCCGCCGACCAGGTCGATCTGGCCAAGCAGGTGACCGACCTCCAGGCGACCGTGACGTCGCAGGGCGCGACGATCACTGAGTTGTCGAAGAAGAACGCCGAGCTCGCGCTCGCGCGAGCGACCGACGCGGTCACGCAGGAAGTGGACGCGTGCATTCGGCAGGGCACCCTGCTGCCGCGCGACCGTCAGGAGTTTATCGACCTGGCGCTCTCACACCGGGCGCTCTTCGATCGGCTCATGAAGGATCGGCCGAAGATCGTCGACCTCGCGGGCCCGCGCGGCTCAAGCGAAGACGCGCCAGCCGGCGCCGCGGAGAAGGCGCTGGATCTCGCGATCAGCGAGGAGCAGAAAGCGGACCCGACGCTCACCCGTGAGCAGGCGTACGCGCGCGCGCTCGACAAGAATCCCGCGCTCTACCAGGCGGGGCAGTAGCCGCCGCGGCGGTTTCGATTCGAGTCAGCAGTTTTCGCAGGAGATCCCATGGCGACCGAAGGCGCACTCCAGTATCTTCCCGGCGTAAAGGCCAGCGCGGACCTGTCCGCCAAGCAGTTCCGCTGCATGAAGGTGTCCGGCAACGGCACCGTCACCGTGGCGGCCGCCATCACGGACAAAGTCGTCGGCATCCTGCAGGACGCGCCGGCCAGCGGCGTCGCGGCCTCGGTCGCCATCGGCGGACGGTCGAAAGCGGTCGCTGGCGGCAATGTCACCGCGGGCGATGTGCTGGGCACCGACGATGCCGGTCGTGTGGTGACCATTGCGCCAGGCACGGACACGACGCAGTACATCATCGGCCGCGCGTTGACGGGCGGGGCCGTGAACGAAGTCATCAGCGTGCTGGTGACGCCCGGCGGCCGCGCGGCGTAACGAGCCGAGCGTGTCCGGGCGCCTGCACGACGTCCGCTGTCCCCAGTGCACGACGACGCGCGGGACACACCGGTTGCTCTGCCGGCTCGATGGCCGGGTCGTCGAAGTGAAGTGCCAGAGCTGTAAGCAGATCGTGCGATGGGATCAAGGCCGCGTGACGTTACTCGGCTATGACCCGCCCGCACCGTTGTCACACCGCGCGGCCAGCTAGTCGCCGCGCCACCCATGGGCCGCGAGCCCTCTCAGTAGTCGATTTGGAGAGGGTTTGCCATGCCGCAGCCGACACAGTCGCAGGTCCACACCAACGCGCCGCTGACCAACATCAGCGTCGCTTACATCCAGAGTCAGGAGCGCTTCGTCGCGACTCGGGTGTTTCCGCTGGTGCCGGTCGACAAAGCCTCGAACGTGTACTACACGTACACGAAGGCCGACTGGTTCCGCGACGAGGCCGAGCAGCGCGCGCCCGGCACGCCGTCGTCTGGATCGGGCTACGGGATCTCGACCGCGACGTACACCTGCAAGACGTACGCGCACCACAAGGACATCCCGTGGGATGTGCGGGCGAACGAAGACGCCCCGCTGAACTCGGACCGCGACGCCACGCTGTTCGTCACTGGCCGCCTGATGCTGCGGCTCGAGCGCCAGTGGGCGTCGGACTACTTCACGACGGGCGTCTGGGGCACCGACAAGACGGTCGCGGCGACCTGGGACGACTACGCGAACAGTGACCCCATCGGTGACATCCGAACGGGCATCCGGACCGTGCTCGCGAATACCGGCTTCCAGCCGAACAAGCTCACCCTCGGGTACGACGTCTACATCAAGCTGATCGACCACCCGGACATCCTCGCGCGCATCAGCGGCGGATCGACGGCCGCCAACCCGGCGATCGTCACGCTCGAGAAGCTCGCGCAGATCTTCGGGCTCGAGGAGGTCATCGTCTGCGGCGGTATCGTGAACACGGCCGCGGAGAACGCGACGGCGGTCTACTCCTTCATCCAGGGCAAGCACGCGCTGCTCACGCACACGCCGAAGGCCCCGAGCCTGCTGACACCGTCGGCCGGCTACGTCTTCTACTGGACCGGCATCGGCCCGCTCGGCAAGTCGATCAACATCGACCGCTTCCCGATGCGCGAGCTGAAGGCGGACCGGGTCGAGGGCGAGATGGCGTTCGACAACAAGGCCGTCGCCACCGACCTCGGGTACTTCTTCGGTTCGGTCGTTTCGTAACGCGGGGCCGCGGACACTCCATCCCCTGACCAGGAGCGCGACATGATCGCCGTGATCGTCAAACCCTTCACCGTCGCTGGGGCGCCACTCGCGGGTGGCGCCCTGGTCGACACCACCGGCTGGCGCAACGCGGCCACGCTGATGTCCGGGCGTCACATTCGTCCGGCGACCGATGCGGAAGCCGCGCGATACCGCGCGGGGGACAGGTCCATTCGCGACCAGGCGCGCGCTGGCGCCACACGTGCCGCGCGTCCCGCTCGATCGAGCACGCCGAAGGGCAAGAAGTAGCGATGGGCGCCGGAGGATTCACCCGGACGCTGCGGGTTGCCGAACAGCAGGTGACGCTCTACAGCGCGGCGATCACCGCCGCGGAAACCGGGCTCACCACGTCGCCGCTCACCGTGCCGGGCCTGTCGGCCCTCACGATCCTGGCGACCTTTACGTACGGCAGCGGCGGCACGAGCGCGAAGTACTACGTCCAGACGTCCCTCGACAAGGGCACAAGCTGGATCGACATCGCCAGCTTCGCCTTTACCACGAGCTCCGCGACGAAGGTGAGCGCCGTCTTCGGGGCCGTTGCCCTCACCGCCGCCACCACGCCGTCGGACGGCTCGCTGACGGACAACACGATTCTGAACGGGCTACTCGGCGATCGCCTCCGCCTCAAGCGGACGACGACGGGCACCTACGCGGGAACCACGGTCGCCATCAACGTTGTGATGCGCGGCTAGATCGGGCGCCCGGATGATCGCCCGCATGCGGGCGGATGTGAAGGGAGTGAATGTATGGGTATCGGCGGTTCACTGCGGAACGCATTCAAAGTCGGACGACTCATTTTCGGCAGCCAGGCGCAGGCCTTCGCGAGCCTTCAGACCGTTGCCGGCGTGCCCGTCAACGGCACGAGCGGCACACTGGCGGGATTCGCCCAGCCGGGCTCGCTGCTCGTCGACACCACCAACAAGGAGTTCTATCGGAACGTCGGCACGCAGGCTTCCCCGATCTGGGGTTGCCTGTCGCGCCTGATGACGGCGTTCGCGCGGTACAACTTCGCCGTTGACGGTGGCGCCCAGGGCGCGATCACGGCCACCGTGAACTCGACCATTCCCGACAACGCGATCATCATCAACGCGGTCATCAACAGCACAACCGCCGTGACGTCCAATGGATCGGCCACGGTCGCCATCGGCACGAGTGCCGGCTCGTCGGCGACGGCGATCCTTGCCGCCACCGGTAAGGCCAGTTTCTCTGCCGATGCGCTGGTGCAGGGTGTGCCGGTGCCATCCGACGCCACCAAATTCGTAAAGATGACCGCAGCCGGCTCGGTCACGTTCACCGTCGGCACCGCCGACCTCACGGCCGGCGTCATCGAGGTCACCCTCGAGTACGTGCTCGCGCGTGCCTGATCCGCGATGCCACCGCTGCACTACTGCGACCTATCGGACGTGAACGACCTGGTCCCCCAGGCGCCGTTCACCGCGAGTAGTCGTCCGTCCGACGGGAAAGTGGCGGACCTGATCGAATCCGTGGCGCTCGAAATCGACGCGACCATCGGGAACGTCGGCTATGTCGTCCCAGTCGTCGAGGGTGCGCGCGCGCTCGCCTTGCTGAAAGAGACCTGCGCCTGGGGCGTCCTAGGGATCGCCCAGACGATTCGGGAAACGGGTGTGAAAGTCGCCGTATCCGATCGGGGCCAACCGATCGAGAACATCTGGACGCTCAAGTATCGACGCCGGCTCGAGGCGCTCACCGATCCCCGCGACAGCTTTGAACTGCCTGACGCGCCACGGACGTCCGAGCAGCTGCTCAAGCAAGGCGAGGACGTCCTCCGGAGTCACGTGCAGGCAGACACGGATCGGTTCGCGGACCGTCCGACCATCACGCGGGACCAGGTGCTCTGATGGCGCGGACGGGGGACATGGAGGACGTCTGCCAGGCGATCGCCGAGACGCTCGACTCCGACGCCTTTCGCGACGCGCTTGACGCGGTGGACGCCGAAAAGGGCGATGACCGCGAGACGCCCGACCTTCGAGTGGTGTATCCGCACGAGCGCGCGGAGCCCGAGTCCTATCCGTGTGCGCAGGTCGTAGCGTATCGCACCGTGTACGACCCGGATGCCGATCAGAAATCGCGGACCCTCTCGATCGGGATCGTCTTCGGCGTGGTGGGCGACAACGAGGCGCTGATTACCCAGGATCTGAAGCGCCTGGTCCGGGCGGCGGTGGATCTGTTCTGGCGCAGCGTGCTGGGCGGCAGCGTGGGCCTGCAACCGATTCTGGTCGAGGCGGAAGATTACGGCGAATTGACGCCCGTCGAAGGGGCGCACCCCTTGCTCAAAGGCGCCCGGCTGGCCCTACAGGCGACCACACACGCGGCGTAGGAAAGGACCGACATGGCCACGTTGACTGTTTCAAAGATCACCACCACCAAGCTGGCGCAGAGCCTCGCGTCGGCCGCCGGCGGCGGCGACAAGTTTCCAAACACCGGCCGAGAATTCCTCGCCGTCCGGAACGCGAGCGGCGGCAGCGCCATCACCGTCACCGCGACGGCGCAGGGCGACCCATGTAACCGGGGCGTCGCGGCGACCACCGCGCACGACAAGGCGCAGTCGATTCCCTCCGATGACAACACGTATCTCATCGGCCCGTTTCCCCCGGCGTTCTTCAACGATGTCAGCGGCATGGTGAATCTCGCTTACAGCGACGTCACCGGGCTGACCGTCGCCGTCTTCTCGCTGCCCTGAGGTCCTGATGCCCCTGTTTCAAGTCCGCCCGGGTCGTGAATTGCCGCACGAAGGGCAACTGCTGCCTGCTGGCGCCCGCGTGGATTTGCCACGGGCGGTCGGCGCCGACTGTCGCGATCTGGTCGAGGAGATCGATGCCACCGGCTGCCCGATCGATCTGACCGTCGAACTGGACTGGTCTCCGGCCGTGCGCGATGCGGCACCGGAGCGGCGCGCGGTTGTGCTCGAGGAGACGCGGGATCGGCTCACCGCTGTGCTCGCGGGGGCCCTTGACGCGGAGGTCTTGGCACGAAGCGCCGCCGAGCAGCTCGTCGCGCAACGCGCCGAGGCTGTCGCCCGGGCCCGCGCCGCCGTGGCGGCGGTCGAGGCCGAGATCCAGCGGGTCGCGACGCCGACTCGGCCGACTCGAGCGAAATCCCCGAAGAGCGCCTCGAGCGCCCAGGATGCCGGCGCGCCGGCGACACAGGAGTAAGCCGTGGCTGGAGATATCACCAAGGTTCGCGTTGGCGCCGCCCGCATTTACGTCGGGGTGACCGCGCCGGCGTCCGGCACGCCCCCGACGCTCATGACGCACACGGCCGGCGCGCCGAGCACCGGCACGGACGTCGGCTTCACCGAAAACGACTGCGTCTTTTCGTATCTCGCGCAAAAGACCCTCCTCGACGCCGAACAGACGCTTGGGCCAGTCGACGCGTTCATTGGCTCAGAGATGGCCAAGCTCACCTTCACGATGAAGGAGCACAACTACACGGCGCTGAAGCTCGCGTTCGACAACATCGGCAAGGTCGACGACGGCAGCAAGACCCTGTTCTACGCCGGCGGCGGCGCGACGATTCTCACGCCGACGACGCAGGCGATCTTCTTCTCCGCGTACGACCGGACGAACACGTCGAAGTTTCAGATCGGCGTGATCTACAAGGGCGTCTCGATGAAGGGATACGAGTCGCCGATGTCCAAGAAGAACCCGGGCCTCATCGGCGTCGAGATTCAGGGGCTCCTGGATCTCACCCGGAACTCGGGCGACCAGATGTTCCAGTTCTACATCGAGAAGTAGAGCGCGATGGCCACTGGGACAGGGATTGGACCGGGACGCTACGGGCTGACACTGCGGGTGTCGGCGCCTGGTGTGGACTCCCTCGGCGTCTCGCTGTCCCGATTCGAATCGCAGGTCGTCGACTTCACGCCGTACTGGCAGGCCCAGTTTCTGCCCGCGTGGCGCGCCTGGATCACGGAGGCCTTTCGCTCAGAAGGCCGATCGACCGGCGCCGCATGGGCGCCGTGGTCGCCCCGCTACGCCGCGTGGCGCCGCGCCAATGGCTTCGCGGGGCAGGGGCTGCTGGTGCGGTCCGGCAGCTTGTCCGCCTCGCTCATTAACCCGGAGCGCGATGCGCTCGGCATCTGGCGACCATCTCCGTCGGCGCTTGACGTCGGCACGCGCCGGCCGTTCGCGATTGTGCATCAGCTGGGCTCGCGCAAGGCCCGCATTCCCGCGCGGCCACCGATTCGCCCCACCCAAGACTTCGTGACCAACACCCTGGGACGCGAGCTGCAGCGGTTCGTCGCCGCGTCCTGGAGCGCCGTGCGACAAACGAACCGCCAGTACCCCGGCGCGTAACGGCGCCGCCTCTGACAGGCCAGGAGCCCATGACGACATCCGCCCCCCAGACCGCGACATCCGCCACTGAACTGCTGGCGCGCTTCAATCGCCCGCCCGTGTCCGTCCCGCTGCCCGGCGGCGGGCAGCTGATCGCGCGGCGCCCCGATCTGATCGAACAAGCCACGCGCGGGGTGATGCCGCTGCCGTTGCTCTCGCGCATCTCCGCGATCACCGACGCGCTGAATCCGGCCGAGATCGACGCGATGACGGACGGCCGCGTGAAGCCGGACCCGGCCTTCGTCGAGTTCATCAATCGGTACGCCGTGATCGCCGTCGAAGCGCCGCGGCTGGTCCTCACCGAAGCGGAGGCGACCCCGGACGCTCTCTGGGTGGAGATCCTGCCGTTCACAGTCCGCGTCGACGTCCTCACGCAGACGATGAAGGGAGGTCCGCAGCTCTCGTCTCTGGTCGCTGCGGCGAGCTTTCGTCCTGGAGAGCCCGCTGGCAACCCTGCTGGATCTAACGGCGATCCGGTACCACACGCGGCCGTCGACGCTGCTGGCGATCACTGACGTGGATCTCGCCGCTGATTTTGATTTGAGCATGGCGTCTGTCGGTCTGACCCGGGACGCCGAGCGCGCCGCTGAGGCCGAGCGCGAACGCGCCATGCAGGCGGAGGCCCGCGGGTGATTACCGAAGAACTGCTCCTGCGGCTATCAGGCGAGGCCTCGGGCGCGGTCGCGGCCGTGCGCCAGGTCAAGTCCGAGATGGCGGGGCTGTCGCCAGAGCTGCAGACCGTCTCGACGAGTGCGGACGAGCTGGCGCAGCGCTGGGAGAAAAGCGCGAAGGCCGCAGACGACGCCGTCAAGACCGCGAACGAGAAGTGGGCGAAGAGTCCGCTCAACGACACGCTGAGGCAGACGGCGGATACGGCGGAAGTCACGCTCACGCAGATCGGCCGCAACTTCAAGGACCTCGGTCGGGACATCACCAAGATCGGCGGGTATGCGACGGCGGTCTCGGCGCCGATCGCGGCGCTCGCTGTCATCGGCTTCTCCGCGCTCCTCAAGGATTCGTCCGAGCTCGCCACGCAGTGGGCCAATGTGAAGCAACAGGCGGGCGACATCGGGCTCACGCTCGCGCAGGCGTTTCTCCCGGCCGTGCAGGCGGTGCTCGGCGCGATCCAGGCCGTGCTCCCGTACGCGCAGCGCCTCGCGGACTGGTTTGCAGGCTTGCCCGAGCCGGTGCGCGCGGCCGTCGCGATCATCGGCACCGTGGTGGCGGCCATTGGGCCAATGATTCTCGCGCTGGGCAGCGTCATCTCCGCGATCGGCGCCATCACGCCGGCGCTCCCCCTTCTCGGCGCCGCCCTGGGCGTACTCACGGGCCCGATCGGCATCGTGGTGGCGGCGGTGGCCGGGCTCGGGCTCGCCTGGGCCACGTGGGGCGACGATGTGAAGCGCATCGTCTCGGAGACCTACACGGCCATCAAGACATGGCTTTGGGACAACCTGGAGCCGGTCCTCACGCCGATTATTGGTCTGCTCGAGTCCGTCGGCGCGATGTTCACGGCGTTCAAGGACCTCGTCGTCGCGATCGTCGTCCGTGTAGCCGAAGAGGTCGGCAAGATCTTCACCGCAGTCAAGACCTGGCTGTTCGACAAGCTCAAGCCGCTGATCGATCTGATCGCCCCCCTCGTGCAGCGCGTGAGCGCGTTCTTCACGACGGCGAAGGACGTCATCGTCGGGGTCGTCACGGCGCTCTATAACGCCGTCAAGTTGTGGCTGCTCGACAAGTTCACCGACATCGTCAACGGCGTAAAGGCGAAGATCGACGCGGTTACGGGCTTCTTCCGGGACATGTACGACAAGGTTGTCGGCCATTCGTACGTGCCGGACATGGTGAAGGAGATCGGCCAGAACTTCGATCTCCTCAAGGACGTGATGGTTCGGCCCTCTGCCGACGCCGTCGGTGAGGTCATCCGCGAATTCGCGAACCTGCCAGGAAACATTGGCCGGTATCTGGACGACGCCATTGCCATCTTCAAAGCGCCCGACCAGCTCCAGGCGCTGAAGTCGTACGCGAGCAACTTCGCTCGCGATTTCATCTCGACGTTTGCCGATTACTACATCCCCGGCATGGGAGAGGTGATTCGCGCGGCGTGGCCGGTCATCGAGAGCGGTCTGAAGAAGATCGGGCAAGGGATCAAGGCCTTCTTCGGCGCAATCTTCGGCGGCGGGCAGAGCGAGGTGCGCGAGGACGAGTTCCAGCAGAGGGTCGATCGCGAAGCCGCGCAGAACCCGTATTACGCCGCGCCCTATGAAAACAACATCGTGCCGGGCACGAATCGCGGCGATCCCATCAACGACCCGAACTACGACGACTACTGGCGCGCGCGTCCGTACTACGCCGCGAAAGGTATCTACGCCACCGTCCCGACGAAGACGATCTTCGGCGAAGGCGGCGAGCCGGAGCTGGGCGGCCCCGTCGACTTCATGAGCAAGGCGCTCGCCGGCGCGATGCAGCGCATTGGCGGCAACGGTGCACCAGGACTCACAGTCCAAGTGACCGTCAATCACGCCACCAACGTGACGACGCCGGACGTCGGCGCGACGCGCCGGTACGTGAAATCCGACGAGTTTCGCGACGCGTTCGTGTCGCTGCTCCACGACAACACCGAGGGCATTGTGCAGATGGTGCGCGAAAAGCTCGGGTTCCCGAGGGTCTGATGGAATTCGGGCACATCCTCGGACTGTGGTCGGAGAACCTGCTGCCAGCGGCGACGTTGACGCTGAAGACCGGCACGCTGGTGACCGGCGACACCCTCGCGAGTGTGGTCGACGGCGATCCCGCCGCTGGCTTCGCCATCACTGGCAAGCGGATTGAACTGCTCGCAGACTTCGGCGCACCGGTGCATCTCCGCACCCTCGCGCTCGGACATCACAACCTCGACCAGGGTCTGACGGTGCAAGTGCGAGCCTACGACGATCCGGATGATCCGCCGGACCTGACGATCGCCGTCGCGGTGGGCGCGAAGGACCGGTACGGGTACCGTCCCGATCTGTGGTGCAACGTCGACGCGACCGCGCCTCTGGCGTCCTACCAGTATTGGAGCTGGGCCGCCGACGCGGCCGACAACACCAACAACATCGCCGTCGGCGAGGCGTACGGAACCGCGCTGCGCAATCGCTTGCCCTACGGGTTCGTGAAGGCGTCGGGTGGACGCGGGATCGATCTCGACGTCATCCGCAACGAAACGTACAGCGGAACGGCACTTAAAGCCGTGAAGGGCTTTCCGCGCGCCGCGTGGACCGGCTCGGTGTCCGGCAGTCTCAGCCTGATCGAGTCACTCGAGGCGTGGTGGCTCGACAACCTCGCCAGCACCAGGCCGCTTCTATTTGTCCCGGATGCGGCTGCGGCAGAGGTCGCCTTCGCTGAACTCGTCCCGGACAGCTTCCGCCGCACCAGGATCGGCGGGCTCGCGACGGCGAGTCTGCAGATTCGGCAACTGTCTCGGGGGATGGTGTACCCGTGACCGCCACCGTCCTCGAGCGCGCGGACTTCACGCGGGGCGCGGCGCAGATCGCCACGCGGATGATCGTCCGTGGTCGCGACACGGACGGCGAGGATCACACCTACACGTGGGCGCCGCACGTCCTGCGCCGGCGCGTGGACGAGGATCTGAATGCCGAGGATCCGGCCGAGCCGCGGGTGGTTGCGCTCGGCGAGTACGAGCGGACGACCACCGGCGATGACGGTCAGCCGCGGCTGAACGTCTGCCGTGTGGTCGTGGCCGACATCCCTGGCCCCGGACAGGCCCCGGACTATCTTCTCCGCGAGATGCTCGACAACCCCAACCAGTACGGGCTGTACAACACCGACGTCGAGATCCAATGGATCCGCGTGCAGGACTGGCTGGCAGGGAAGCAGTGGGAGAGCTACTTCCGCGGGGAAGTCCAGGCGTACGCGCTGCTCGAGGGTTACCTCTTTGAACTCACATTGAAGGGCTGGGGCACGCGCCGCGTGGATCGCGAGTTCGCCGTGCCGAAACTATTCGAGGACTTCCCGGCCCTGCCGGTGTCGTCTCTGCCGCTCTATGCGCCGTTCCTGCTCGGACGTCGGTCCGATGAGGGGTCGGAGGCGGACCCGCCGCAACCGACCATCGAGACGTCGTCGGGCGCCTATAACGGGCCAGACTTGCTGACGTGGCCGCTCACGCCGACCGTCTCCGGGCCGGTGCTCGGCGAGGGCAAATCCGCAAATCCTCGCGCGGGATTTGCGGCACTCGTCGGCACGATCCTGACCGGCCTGACGGTCACCGAAACCACCTCAGGCCTGGGGGGCTTCAGTGGATCCGGCCAGCTCGCCGTCCGCTGGGTCGGGATGGCCACGTTTACGCCGACCGGCGGGAGCGAAGGCGACCCAGATACCTTCTTGCCGCGCGACTGCCAATACATCGGCGCCGTCGCGCCCGACTCCGTCATCGACATGGCCTGCGACGCCGCAGGCGTGGGCGGCACGTACCACTTCTACCTGGGTGCGGTATTCACCGGCAATGACGATATTCGCTGGCTGCAGCGGATCGACTCGGCCTCGCCCGCGGCGACGTTCAATCGCGCGAACTGGGGTGTCGGTGGACGGCAGGAGGACGAGCACGTATCGGCCGGGGCCGTGCGGCTGAGCACGGGGCAGGCGGACGGCTACATTGCGCGGCGGGTGTATGCGGTGGTCGCAGTCATGCCAGATGGGACAACGTCGATCGCAGCGTTGATTCTCGGCATTCAGGACGGCTACCGACGGCCGTTCAGGTGTACTTGGGCGCCCGTGATCGACGCGATCGAGTATCGCGTGCTGCGGTCGCGCGACGGCGCGACCGGCACCCTGAGCGGCGTGACCAGTGGCCTGTTGACGTGGCGGTTCGAATCAACAGACTTCGACCGGCAGTACCTGGTGCCGACGTCGCAGATCAACGGCGACGGGGATCTCTACTTCGAGAATGACCCGCTGGACAACGCGAGCGGTGATCCAGCCGTCCTGAAGACGCCCAGCGGCCAGCTGCCCCTGATTCCCTGCGGCGGCCCGTACACGGATGACCTCGGCGTCTCGGACTGGTACTTCTGGGCGATCGCGTATGGCTGGGAGGACGGAGACGAGGTCGAGTCCCTTTATCAGAATGGCGTACGTCTGGCCGACGCCGCGCTCTCCGCCGGCAACTTCGCGGTGCCGGGGAAGGGCGACTATGCCTCCCGGTTTGCGACGGAATACCTCGAGGTCGCCTCTGGCCGGTGGTACTGGGGCATCTACGTGCGGGGCACCGATCACGCCGATGCGCTGTCCGGCGCGCTACCGCTGACCATCAACGTGGCGCGCGCGCAGCGCAATGGCGTCGACCAGCTCGCGCGCGTCCTCGACAACTTCGTCTTGCCGGACTCCGTGCAGCCGGAAAGCGGCGGCGCATGGCTGGCGACGATTCCAGCATGGGCCGACAGCACGCCGCGGCGGAGTCAAGACGCCTTCGACCTCACCGAGGCCGAGCTCGACGCGTTGCTGGCGGCCGGGCTCGATCGAAGCGTCTACCTGCCCGCCGCAGAGACGCGCTCGAAGAACAGTGACGTCCTCGCGCCGATGCTGCGCGGGATCGACGCCGGCATGTACTGGCGCGCCAACGGCCAAGTCGGCGCCGTGCCGCATCCGCCGGTGGCATTCGCGACGGCCTTTGCGCAGCAATGGACGCACGTCACGGAAGTGATCGGCGTGCCGCTGCCGCAGGATGACGACACCCGCCGCGCGAACCAGCTGATCGTGCGGTTCGACGTCGATGATCGGACGGGCGCGTATCGGCAAACGCTGACCCTGAACGACGCGGCCGCCAAGGCGCAATACCGCGACTTCGATGCCATCCCCGTGACGCTGGATCTGCCGACGGTGACCACCGCGGCTGCCGCGGCGGACATCGGCGGACGCGCGCTGCAGCGCCTCGTCCGCCCGGAACGGACCGTGCCGGTCACACGCGCCTTCCACGCCATCCACGACGAGATCGGCACGCGCCCGCTCCTGACCCATCCGGAGGGGGTAGGCGTCGGCGGGTTCAACGCGCGGAAGCTGCAGATTCGGTCGGTGCTCGCCGAGGTGGAGCAGATGCGCGTCACCGCGCGCTGCCACGACCTCGACTGGATCTCGCTGACGCAATCCAACGCCGAGGTCACGGTCGACGACGTCGAGCTCGAGGACGACGAGGAGCACGACGTCGACCTCGAGGCGGAAGTCACGGGGTCGATCATCAAGGAGGGCACGCTCGCGTTCGTGGTGCGCTCGGGCGATCTCCCGTCATCGGTCTTGGCCCGGTCCGTCAGGACACCGGTCTTCGGGGCCGTGAAGGCCCAAGCCGTCGCGGATTTCGTGTTCCGTGAAGATGCGGGCCTCGATTGGGGCGCGGACTGGACCCGGATCTTCCGCGGCCGTGGCGAACCGTCCGTCGGCGAAAGCGGCTACGGCACCTTGATGGCGGTCGGCAGCTATACCTACGCCGAGCCGTATATCTGGCTCGGGTGGTCGACCGCGTCAAGCAACGCGGCCACGCTGGAGGTGTTCGACGGCGACGAAACGTACTCGACGGTTCGTTCGTCGGCTTTGGTCGATCATGCGCACAAGCCCTTCGCGCTGCGCTATACGGCCTCAACGACGACGCTGGACCTGATTGTCGGCGGCGCGGTCGTGGCGTCGGTGGTGGCTGACCTCGCGACCTTGTCGCTCGCGGACATTGACGTGCTCGGCGGCGACAGCGGTGCGCAAGCGGGGACGTGTATCGCGCAGGAGCGCACCTGGCAGGCCGCGCTGACGCTGGACGAGATCGCGGCTGAAGTGCATTCCCGCACCGCGGTGCGGACCGACGACCTATTCAGCGACGCGCCGCTCTCCTCGGTCGATGACCTGGTGGATGCCGCGCACGGCCACGACTGGACGGCGCTCAACACGATGGGTTCCGCTGGCGGCTTCGCCTCCGCGCCGGTCACGATTCCGGCCGGCCACGCCGGGAGCCACCGCATCGTCGGCATGTTCTCCGGGACGACGACGCACCGGCCGGCCAGCGGTGTGGGGACACTCACCGTGCCTGAAGATGCGGGCGCGCTGATTCCCATCGGCACGCTGGCGTTCTCGGGGTTTGGGGACGCGCCGATCGTGTTTACGGATGCGACCGGGGCCATTAAGACTCCTCCAGCGAGCGCGCCGAAGGTCGGCGCTCCCGTTGATTCGAGTGGATGCTACGGGCTCGTGCAGCTGTCGAATGGCGCCTACGTGGCGTCCGGTACTGACACGGCAGGGCACGACTCGACGCAGATCTTCAACGCGGATTTCACGGCGCGCGCGACGCAGGCCAGCGGGCAGTTTGGCCTGGCCGCCGACCAACTCGGTTACGCGTACATCACCCAGAGCGGGTTCAGTGGCGGCAAATGGTTCACGGATCTGCAGCGCATCGATCGTGATGGGGTGATCCTGGACACCTGGCGCATCGCAGAAGACGTCAGCTTGGATATCGGAACCCGGCAGGGCGTGGCTGTCAATGCGAGCGGCACCATCGCGTATTCGTGGCATGGGGGCCCCGCATCGGCCGTCTATAAGTTCGATCTGTCCGGTAACACCGACCTGGGCGTCCTGATCGCGGATAGCGCGCAGGAACTCTTTCCCGAGTCCGGGACCGTGCTACCGAACGGCGATCTGCTTCTGGGCTATGGCAACGGCGGTGGCCCGCACGTGGTGAAGCGGTACGACTCGGCCGGCTCGCTGCAGGACACGTACACCCTTCCGCATACAGCCCTGTCGCCATGCCTGACGATTCAGCCTGCTGTGGATGTCGACGGCACGGTGCTCAGTACGGCGTTCTGGTGCAGCTATTACTCCGCCGCCGCTGGGTACGGTGTGACGGTCGCGAAGGTTCAAGTGAGCGACGGGGCTGTGCTCGCAGTCTTTGATACGCCAGACGACGGGTTCGAGTGGGATGGTCCCTTCTGTGTGGTCCGGGAGGCGATCGCCGCGTGAGCGGCCCGGTGGTGACGATGACGCCTGAGACGTATTGGCAGGGCTGGATGAGCTTGGGCGCGGGGCTGGTGTTGCTGGGGCTGATGCTCGCGGTGACCGTCGGGCCCGTGGTCATCGCGCTCGGGTTAATGCTCGACCGGCGCCTGCGCCGGCGACGGAGGTTCGAAGCTAGAAGTTAGAAGTTCAGTGCTGGCGGGCCTGGACAGCCCGAAACGCGACGGCCGCTCTTCACCGTCGTGCCCGACCTCTTCCAGGAGGCAGGGATCCCAGCGCTGACACACAACTGAGGAGCCGCAAGGCCTAGAGCCCCTTGCACGCGCGTGTAGACGCGCGGCATGGGGCTTTTTCTGTTGGCGGAGAGGACGGCGATGGCGCACGAGCGGTCACTGAGCGAGCAGGCGCGCGAGATGGGCGCCGATCCGCGTCTGATCGAATCGATCGAGCGGGCCGAGCGGACGATGGGCCGCAAGCTCTCGTACGTCGTGAGCAACGGCCGCTGGCCGAACTGGGGTCTCGATCGCTGGCTGCTCGTCCTCACGCTGGCGTGGAGCTCGCTCGGCTACACGTTCAATGTGGGCGGCCGCATCACTGGCCGTGAGCACGACATCGACGAGCTGAAGGCCGCGTTTGCGGTGATGACGCAGAAGCTCGACACGACGATGGCGGCCGTCGCGGACATCCGCGTCGAGGTCGCCCGTGTGGCCCCACGCGTGTCAGCCGACACGTCGAACACGCCGGCGGCGGCCGAGCGGAAGACCTTCGGCTATCGGTTTCCGCCCACCGAGAGCCTCATCTGGAGGGACAAGTGACGCCGGCCGAGATCCGCGCGCGGCTCGACCACGAGCAGGCCGTCGTCTGCACGCTCTACGGCGAAAGCCGGAGTGAACCGCTGGACGGGCAGCTTGCCGTCGCCAGCGTCATCCGCAATCGCGTCCGGGCGGACCTCGGCCACGACGGCAAGCCGGATTGGTGGGGAGAAGGCTTTCGCCAGGTCTGCCTGCAGCGGAAGCAGTTCACCTGCTGGAACGAGGACGGCAGCGCCAACTCCGCTAAGACGCATGCGCTGGCCGAATCGCTCCTGCTCGGGTTCCCGGCATTCGACGTCGGCCTCGTCGACACCCTGCGCTGGATCGCCTTTCCAGCACAGTGGGATCCGAAGCTTGGAATTCACGTGACTTGAAGTCGCGGC
>JADMIO010980224.1_pt1 | contig 54523 bp, 50 predicted proteins | sample 8958161 | NCBI WGS metagenome assembly JADMIO01 (sample SAMN16585339, study PRJNA669376) | soil metagenome | isolation source: Crop rotation soil | place: USA: Cullars Rotation, Alabama | collected 2011
CGCGACTTCAAGTCACGTGAATTCCAAGCTTCGGATCCCACTGTGCTGGAAAGATGTTTGGTTGTAACTGAATTCATAGACTGGCTCAATGCCTGATGACGCACCGGCAATAACTGATGTGGTACCTGTCGGAGCAACAGTCAACAAGACTGCATTGCGGATCCCCTGCTCGGCAATTTTCTTTTGAATATCTTTTGGTAATGCTTTAATGTTATATCCTTGAAGATATTTCTCTTTATCATATTTAGGGAATGAACCTTTGTCTTTAGCAATATCTGAGGATGCGATATAGGCATTATCGCGGAGGGTCTTAAACATTTTCTCAATGATCGGCAATGACTCCTCTTTTCCATAACCGATGTGCATTTTGATCAATGCGTCACCTAATCCCATAATGCCAAGACCAGTTCTTCGAATGTCTTTCGCAACTTTCTCATTCTTCTCATAGAAGTAGTATGTTTCGTCAATGACATTGTCCATGAAGCGCATAGCGACTTGGACATCTTTTCCGAAGGATTCAAAGTCGAACCAGCCAGCCTTCCCTGGAGCATAGTCTTTAACATACGCTGACAAATTCATCGCTCCCAAGTTACAAACTGCCCATTCACCAAGCGGCTGCTCACCACAAGGATTGGTGGCAATCAGTTGTTCAAAATAGTAGGTATTGGAGCGTTTGTTACTTCGTTCCAAAAAGTGCAAACCAGGTTCAGCTGATCGCCAGGCGGCTGTACAAATAAGATCCCAGAGGTATTTTGCTTTGATTGTTTTATGGACATTTACTTTCTTTCCCAAAGCCTTCCATGCATGAATATCACCATTCCACACTTCATCGTACTCAGGGTCATTCAGATCAGGAAACAATAAATCCCAATCTTCATCGGCTTTTACTGCGTCCATGAACGCATCAGAGATACACACAGACAAATTAGCACCGCTAATTTTTGATAAATCCTGCTTAACAGTAATGAACTCCTCTATATCCGGATGCCAATCCCACATCATCAACATCGTCGCCCCGCGTCTGCTGCCGCCTTGCTGGACAATATCGTGTGTCGCAACAGAAAACAATTCTGCCCAATTTACAGCACCTGAGGAATTGCCATTCACTTTTTTAACCCGTGCGCCGCGAGGACGAAGGGAAGAAAGATTCAAGCCAACACCGCCTGATCTGGCTTGAATTTCAATCAGTTGACCCAATGAATCGAGGATACCGTGTCGGGAGTCTTTGGGGTTAGGGATAACAAAACAATTGAAATAGGTTACTTGGTACTCTGTTCCGGCACCTGAAAGGATTCTGCCGCCTGGAACGAATTTAAAATCTTCCATGACATCATAAAACTTTTTTCTCCAATATGCTCGATCCTCTTTTTTCTCGGTTGAGGCAATACCGCGGGCTACACGTTTCCATGTCTCCTCAGGGGTGGACTCTATTCTCGTCCCTACTTTGTCTTTGAGGGCATATCTGTCTAAGAATACTTTTGATCTGATTCCTTCTAATTGTTGCATAATTTTATAAATCTGCCGGGATCATGAGTCCTTTTACTTCTTTTTCAAAATCTTCAGCATCAACAAACCGCTTAAACACACTTGAAAACCGAATATAAGCGACTTTATCTAACTTCTTTAATTTTCCTGCCACTATTTCGCCTATGTGAGTACTATTTATCTCTGTTGACTCACCGGAGCGCAATTCCCGCTCTATTTCCGTGACGATGCGTTCAATGTCGTTAACCGTGATTGCTGTTTTCTCGCAGGACTTCAACAGGCCAATTTTTAATTTATCGCGGCTGAATTGTTCACGCTTGCCGTCTTTCTTCAAAACAGTAAGCAACACATTCTCAACTCTTTCGTAGGTCGTAAACCGTTTCAAGCACCCCAAACAAGCCCGCCTTCTTCTGATCGTATCCAAGTCGTCGCTGTCTCGTGTTTCGACTACTTCTGTTGCTTTGCTGCCGCAATAAGGACAATGCATATCTGAATTGAGAGTTGAGAATGAAGAATTGAGAGTCATTGAGAAAGTTATAATTTCTCAACTCGCAACTCTAATTTCTCAATTCCGTATTTAGTGTCCAGAAAAATCATATGACACTACATCTATCCAGTCAACTGTTATAATCTATATCAAAAGGGGTCGCTAGCCTTGAAGGGATAAAAAGTGTTATCGTTTTCTTACAAATCGTTTTCCACTGAACAACAAAACTGCTGGAAGTACTTATTTTGCCTTCTCTTTCGGCGTTAACTGCATTACATCTTTTTCGTATTTCTCCACCCGTTTCACTAAATCCGCTATTCCTGCTTTCTGATTTTTTCCTGCAGACTTTTGCAGATCCGTAAGAACCGACTTGTGTTTTTTGACTGCCCGCACCAACGTACTCTTAAATACTGTTGTCTCTTTCCCTTGATTATCAGCATCGGTAGTTTTTAATATCGCCTCTTCCAAATAATTCTCTCCTTTTGAAATCGTAGTTTGTGCTACGTCGTACTTTTTCTTATCCTCGATCAACATTATTCCTGCTTGGAGACGTTTGTCTGCCTGCAGCAAATTAAACTCTGCTTTCTTCAGCGGATCAGTAATTAAAAACCCAATAATATTGTCTCTGGCGGCTTTAAGAAAATACAATGGACTATCCGGGAGTAAACCTGGGTACGGAAGAACGTATTCCTGTTCTGCTGGTTTTTCTTGAGGTTCTGCGGATTGGGTACTTTCGAAAATAGGCTGTAACTGGTCAGTAGCTTCTTCTTCTTGCGCAAACGCTTGTACCGGAGCGAAAAAAACTATCGAAAGCGATAGAAGGAGCAATATTTTTCTCATACGACGCTGCATTGGTACTATACATGAGTACACTCTTGTTTGCAAGTGTAGAGCTAGGGAGTGAAATTAGGTAAGCCAAGGATATCAACTGTTATCGTTGTCATCACCACAATTGAAAATATAATAAACAGTAACCCTACAATTACTGCAACAATTATCTCTCTCCCTTTCTGCACTTGTTCTTTCCTATCTCGTGAAGTAATAAACAAGTACCCGGCGTACATGATGAGCAACACCCCTACTCCGCCTGAAAAACTGAGAATAATAACAAACAAAATATCTGCTATACAGTTTGGTCTTGTACAGAGTACCCCAATAGCTGTATCTACCTGCAAACATTTCCCGGTGTTTGGATCATACGTCGCACATGGCGGTGAAGGCGGTGGCTCCGTGGAAAATAAATCTGTCAGATATATCTCCCAATCTCCAGATGCCTTATCTTGCCAAACAATGTAAGTAGAGGGACCGGAACGTACACCTCTTACCCAATTTGATTTTCCATTCTCAACAACTTTTTTCGACTTTGCAAGCGTTCCATCTATTTTAATTTCCCGCGCCACAGGAGCGAGTGCACTCGTACCAGTCCCAGACGACCAAGTGGCATATATTTTATCTATTCTGGGATCGACAATAATATATGGAAAATCATCAAACCCGATATCAGTATCAACCTGTACTGGTGCGGACCAGCCTGTGGTGTCAGTTTTCTTTGAGTAAAGTATCGTATGCCCTTTCTGCGAGTTCGACCATAGTGCATGGAGCGTCGTACCTTTTGCTCCAAGTGAAACAAGATTAAACTTTCCCTTCACTGGCGCTGCTGCCCTCGTCCACTTACTGCCATCAAACATCGCGTAAGTCATCTCTCTTCCTAAGATATTAAACGCCAAATGGACAATCCCGTCACTGGTAACAGCGAGCGATGGACGTCCCTGTACATCTCCCGAAGACGTAATTTTACGATCACCAGATTCCCATGCACCATTCTTATACATTTTATGAACGATATGATACGTACTCATAACTGGATCTTCTCTATTGTCTGTCCATATAGCATGTAGTGTACCGCTTCTATCAACAATCAATGCTGGGTAACCAGCTTTCACTTCCATATCTATCATAGATATGCCATCAGTCGGATCAAGATCCGTCGGGTCAGGCACAGTTACTTTTTCAGGAGACAAATAGTTCTTCTCCTCAATCTTTGCTTTACCTCCAGAGATACTTACTGCGATATGTTCCATTCGTTTATTCGATGCGACAAAAATAAAGTGCAATCTCCCGCCAAGCCGTGCCATAGCCATAACCGGATTACGGTCCCTGCCTGTTTCCCTGGTTATTTCAATCGGCGTCCCCATCTTTCCCGACTGAAATGTGGTATACATTAACGTTGATGCATCTTCGCCACGATACTCTATCCAAGCAATATGCGTTCGTATGAAACCTTCTTGGAGTACCTCTGGATACGCCGATGTGCCTCTTGGCGTGTTTGAAATGTTATATATTTTGTTCTGTTTTATTTGCGCGGCAGTCGCTTGAAAGGAAGTACTCTGAGTGAACGATAATAAGAGTGCAAATAATAGTACAATGCCTCCAATGGAAATATTTTTTTTACTCAGTATTCTTTTTCGCATTTGCTTCAGGATACTACGTTTGCGGATTCTAGACAAGTACTTGAGTTACTCATCCGATTTGAGGATTTCGAGACGCTTTGCCTGCATAATTGCATGAATGTTCATCACAGTTGACTCTAATTGTCCTTCTTCGTTAATTACCAAATAATCACAATCATCGTATTGCTCCATTTCCCAGATGACCAACGACTCATGCCAACGCTTAAGATAGTTCTCTTCTCCTTCATCTCTGATAACACGCTGTTTGAGTATGGTTATGGGTGATGCCAAATAGACAAACACCACTCGATCTGTCAGCGACTTTATTTTCTCGCGTATATTTTTAACTCCTTTTGTATCAATGCGCCAAATAACATGCACGCCTTTTGCTAATGCTTCCTCTAATGTTTTGCGCTGTGTACCCATGTACTCTCCCCGGAATTCCACCCACTCAAAAAACGCTTTCTCAGCGATCTTTTTTTCAAACTCATCACGCGAGACAAAATAGTACGGATTCCCTTCGCTTTCATGGGGACGTCGCGGTCTACTGGTCGTCGTGACTATGCGGATGCTTGAAGGATCAGTTTCTTTCAGCTTACTTAAAATGGTATCTTTACCGGAACCGGTGGGACCGGTAAGAACAAGAAGCACTCCTCGTTTTTTTTGATCGTCTGCTTCGTCGGACAAAATACGTTTCGGCATAGAAGAAGATTAGGCAGTTAACTTTTTCCCAACTTGAATGGTCTGCTCGACCAATCGATTGGTATACCCGTATTCGTTATCGTACCAGGCAATTACTTTCAGCATATTGCCGCTGACCACCTGCGTGAGTGATAAATCAACAATACTTGAGTGCGGATTACCGATGATATCACTTGAAACAAGCGGATCTTCTGTGACTTCAAGTATTCCCCGATACCTTTGATCTTGTGCTGCCTGTTTTAAAACAGCATTCACTTCATCTTTTGTCGTATCTTTCTTCAATAAAAATGTAAAGTCTGAAAGTGATCCGACAGGTACCGGCACCCGAATTGATAATCCTTGAAACTTTCCCTGCAATGGTGTGTAGGCTTGCGCAGCAGCAGTAGTCGCACCGGTCGTCGTCGGAACAATATTCAGTGCAGCAGCGCGAGCTCGACGATAGTCTTTATGTCCGCCATCATGTAATTCCTGATCTGAAGTATACCCATGGATCGTAGTCATCATTGCTTTCTCAACACCGAAATGTTCGTCAATGACTTTCGCCACTGGTGTAATACAATTCGTCGTGCATGAAGCGTTATTAATAATTTTCTCACCATTGTACTTGTCATCATTGATCGAGAGGACAAAAGTCGGCACAGTATCGTCTTTTGCAGGTGCAGACAATACCACTGCTTTTGCACCGGCATTTAAATGCGCCTGCAGTTTGTCTGCTGTCAAAAATACACCGGTCGAATCGATCACGACATCCACATTGAGGTCTTTCCAGGGAAGCATATTTGGATCCTTCATTGAAGTAACAGTAATGGTTTTTCCGTCTACGACCAAACTGCCCGGGCGTTCTTTCTTCGTTGCTTCATCCGTATTAGGAACTACAGAAAGTTCATGCGGTAAGTATCCATACACTGAGTCGTATTTGAGAAGATACATCCATCCCTTAAGATCTGTTGAGGAACCTACGTTAATAGCGACAACTTCTGCTTCATCACTGTGGTGCTCAAGAATGACTCGATGTGCAGTTCTCCCAATTCTTCCGTATCCATTAATCGCGACGCGTATCATATATCCAGTTAACCATGTTTTTTCCTATTTGGCAAGTAGAATTTTGCTATAATTATCACATGACTCTACCATTTAAGTTCATTCTTTACCTCGTCGGCTTCTTTACTCTTTACTGCAGCATAAAAGGGTTGAAAAACGAAAAATTATATTTTTTTAATGTCTCTTCGTTCCGCTGGGAAGAAAAAATCTTCAGGAAAGGAAAAGAGACAATCTTGTTGAACGTAGTAACACTTATTTTCGCATTAATCTTAATCTTCGGTGCTCTCCGAGGTTGATACTAGTCCGTAAATTCCTGCGTGAACATTTTTCCGTATACTCCTCCATCCATCGCACCGATGCCGATTTTGGTAAAGTTGGGATTAAGAATATTTGCTCTGTGTCCGGGACTATTCATCAATCCTTGCATCGCAAGTTCTGCACTCGGCGCTAAGGCTAAGTTTTCTCCGGCATAGCTGTACTCAACACCATATGCATCCATTCGATCAAATGGTGATTGCCCTTCAGGATTATAATGCGAGAAATATCCACGCTGCAGCATATCTTTCGAATAATCACGTGCCAGACTGCGCAGCTTGTTATCAAAAGAAACCGGATGAAGTCCATTCGCAATACGTTCTTTGTTCAGAAGACGAAACATTACTTGTTCTGATTCGCTGTCTACATTCGGTGAGGCGACAGTAAAACGGAGATCCACCATTTCATCGCTTTCAGGTTTGACGGTAAGGAAATTCATCGTCTCATTGAGTGCACCGCCGAAAACATCATTCAGCCCTTTTTCAAATGACGCAGCGTTTGCAACTAAATACTTACCTAATCGCGACGTAGTAACTAATTTCTTTAAAACCGGCGAAGACGGAAGGGAAATAATGACACTGAGTAAAAAGGATAGAATAATAAATGCAGAGATAAGCCCTGGAACAATACCGAGTCTTTGGTTAAAGTTTTGTAAAAATGTTCGCAGTCCTGAATCTATTGGTAGTTCAGGGACACGTTTTGCAGCTTGCTTCAAAATAACATTAATAATTATTTCGCTTAATAAAGCCAGGACGAAAAAGCCGATCGCTCTGGCGAAACCTGGAGAAATAGAAAATGCGTCTGCCAAAAACATCCCGAACGGACCATAAAACTTCAAGGCGATAATAAAGGAGAATATAAAACTGACTAAGTCTAGCCCTGCGATAATGAATCCTAAGATATACCCCTCATATGCATAGAAACTCAGCACAATAAGAATAATGACATCGAGAATATTGATACCTATCAAAGAGAGCAGCTGGTTTGATTTTTCGTTGAGGAAGGCTATTGCATTTTGTATTGGTCCTGGCATATAGGTATAGTATACTAAATATTAGCGCTATTTTTGCTATTTTGCATCCAGATGGATACTGTTCGTAAACCTGACCAACCGCAACATATGATAAAATTAACTCCATGAAGAAAAAGGAACTTCACAAGCAGGAGAAAGAGCCAAAGAAAAAGAAAAAGCGTTGGTTCAAGAAACGATATATAGTAATTATTCTAGCGGTTATTTTTTGTGTTCTCTTTTATGTATATATCCTAAAGGACCTTCCTTCTCCGGCTCGCCTCAGTAGCGAAGAACAACCACAGTCAACAAAAATTTATGACAGAAATAATACCCTGCTCTACACCATTTATTCAAATAAAAACACGACCTTTGTTCCCCTTTCACAAATTCCAAAACAGCTGCAGCAAGCGACAATCGCTATTGAAGATAAAGATTTTTACAAACACGGTGCGATCGATATTCGAGGGATTGTCCGTGCACTCTACTCGACGGTATTTAAAAAACGAGTCCAGGGTGGATCAACATTAACGCAACAATTAGTAAAAACAAGTCTTTTATCACCTGAGCGAACGTTACAACGAAAAGCAAAAGAACTTGTTCTTTCCATTATTACTGAAGCACTTTACCCGAAAGACAGAATTATTGAGATGTACCTTAACCAAGTTCCGTACGGGGGGACATCGTATGGTGTTGAGGCAGCAGCATTGACATATTTTGGAAAGAACGTCAAACAGTTAACGCTTGCTGAGAGTGCATTTTTGGCCGGGCTACCTGAATCACCTACGACCTATTCCCCCTTCGGTTCACATCCTGAGCTAGCCAAACAGCGCCAGGAAGTCATCCTACAAAAAATGTATGAACAAAAATACATCAGTAAAGAAGAAATGCAAAAAGCAAAAAAAGAGAAATTACAGTTCCAGAAATTCTCAAATAATATCCAGGCGCCCCATTTTGTTTTTTATGTGAAACAGTTATTGGAAGAAAAATACGGCACCAAAACGGTTGAACAAGGAGGACTGAAAGTTATTACCAGTCTTGATCTCAAAATTCAAGATATGTCACAGGAAGTGGTTGCATCAGAAGTCGCTTCTTTAAAAAACTACAATGTTTCAAACGGGGCAGCAGTCGTTACAAACCCTGCATCCGGCGAAGTACTGGCGATGATCGGCAGCAGAGACTATTTCGAGACAGAAGAAACAGATGGTAACCTGAATGTTGCATTGTCTCACTTACAACCCGGATCTTCAATTAAACCAATTAACTATGCGACCGGTCTAATAAAAGGCTACACGGCAGCAACACCATTTGTCGACCAACCCATCTGCTTCCCGAATCAAGGTGGACAACCATATTGCCCACGCAACTATGACGGACGATTTTCAGGACTTATCCAGATGCGCCAGGCATTAGGAAATTCGAAAAATATTCCGGCTGTAGAAATGCTGAAGGCAAACGGTCTTGATGCGATGATTGCAACTGCCAGTGCCATGGGAATTAGTACCTTTAAAGATCCGAGTAAATATGGCCTTTCACTAACACTTGGTGGTGGTGAGGTCACGATGCTTGATATGGCAACAGCATACGGCGTTTTTGCCAATCAAGGGTACCGCGTCGATATGCATCCAATTCTAAAAGTAACTGATGCCAAAGGAAAAGTGCTTGAGAAGTATACGCCGCCCGGTAATGCAATGTTTGGCAAACGAGTCATTCCTGCAGGAGTTGCCTATATCATTTCTCATATCTTACTTGATAACAATGCCCGTATGGACGCATTTGGCCCAAATTCGCTTTTAAAAATCGGGAACCAACCGATTTCAGTAAAGACTGGCACGACGAATGATTATCGTGATAACTGGACAATCGGCTACACATCAAACTTTGTTGTGGTGACGTGGGTCGGAAATAATGACCATACCGAAATGAGTAATATCGTCTCCGGTGTAACAGGAGCTGCACCGATTTGGAATAAGATTATGACCAACTTGGTGAAGGAAAAACCTGCCAGCCAGCCGAAGCGGCCGTATGATGTCGTCGGAAAGTATGTATGCTCAACATCCGGACTTATTCCACCTCCGGAAGGTACACCGGATCGCTGCCCGGTACGATTTGAGTACTTTATAAAAGGCTCTGAGCCAAAACAAGTGGATCCTGGGAGACAGAAAGTATTTATAAACAAAGATACAAGTGATCTGGCAAAAGAAGGACAAACAGAAAATGTAGAAGAACGAATGGAAGTAGTCGTGACAGATCCTGTCAAAAACCGCTACTGTGTCACCTGTCCCCACCCGACACCAACACCAAAGCCGTAATAAAACTCTATCAAAAAGTGCATACCAAATAGATTAATTAGCTTTCAAACTTGACAGACTGCTCTGCTTTCCTCTATCATTTTATCTATGTCCATAAAACAATTCCTGTCCATTGTTCTCTCTGGCCTCTTTTTTGGCATTCTTCTGCAGCCAGCATATGCCCAAGACACAACTCCAACCACTGTTCCAACGACCATCCCTACTACCGTAGAAACCACCCCTACTGCTCCTAGCCCGACAGTCAAACCCACCAGACAAGAACTGAAAAACATGATAAAAGAATTCAGAACAAAAACACGAGAAGAAATGAAAAACTTGTTACAACAGCGAAAGCAAGAAAATGCAACCAGGCGTGAGACGTTTCGTAACCAACTGTCACTGATAAAAGATGCACGGAAAAAACAGCTCGTCGACCAACTTGATGCAAAAATTTCTCTCATCAGTACCAACGGAACAGAACGAATGAATACTGCAATAGAAAAATTAGAAGCTGCCCTGGGAAAACTCAAAGAAAAGGCAGCCCTCGCCAAACAAAGCGGTGTAGACACAAAAGATGTTGACGATGCGATAACTGAGGCAGAAAATGCAATAGCTGCCGCTGCAAATGCCTTGGCCACACAAACTGCGAAGACCTATGCCTTTGATATTACAGATGAAAATGTAAAACCCAAAATCGGCCAAACGTTCAAACAACTCAACCAAGATTTGCGAGAAGTCCACAAAAAAATACAGGCAGCGAAAAAAGCAGTGAGAAAAGTCGCTAAACAGTTACACAAAATCTGGGAAGATGCTAAACTGTCAGGGACACCGCTTCCGACTATACCGGTGACACCAACGATAATTGTAGCAACACCGACAGTAACGGTTGCGCCGACAGTAGGACCAACTGTCACACCATAACCTATGGATACACAAAACCAAACACCAGCACCGACAACACCACAAACACCGGAACAACCGGCAGCCACACCACCAGTGCAAACCCCACCTTCTACTCCGGAAACGCCTGCTGCACCAGCTACACCGACGCCGACTGATCAACCTGCTGCACCTACAACACCGCCTGCTGAAGGACAACCGACACAGACAGCAGCACCAGCAGAAACACAACAACCAACAGCATCGGCACCAACAAACCAACCAACTACTCCACCGCAAGATGGAACTCCGGCTGCTCACCAATCTTCGAAAAAAACCTTGATCATGGTGGGAATTGTGGTTGTTGTTCTGCTGCTTGCAGGCGGTGCTGTCTTCGTTATGAATGTAACCAATAGAACACAACGCCTCGGGGCATATAAAGCCGTCCCGAAAAAGACTATGGCACCACAACCAACAGCAACACCTATTTTATCTGAAGAAGAGGCAGAAGTTGAAGCGATTGACACCGGCGATCCGACAACAGATCTTCAAAACTTGGAGAAAGACATCAACACGCTTCAGTAAACCCTGATTACTTACGAGCAACCTCATCTTTGTCGAACGTGCCGAATTTTCGGTCTTTTCAATAACTTTTCCCTTTAGTATAATCGTCCTGCAAGGCAGGATATAACGAACCTCCTTTACTAACTGTTCCAGTACATTCTGCCCTGCATACTATCCCCTCATACTGTATGCAAATAAAAAAACTGATTAAAAAATCGGCAAAAAAATACCAAAAAATATCAACAGAATTTAAAATACCATTTGCTTTTTTTCTTTATGCCCTCCTCTTCATCGAGTTTATTGCAACAAGTGTCTCTCACTTTCGAATTCCTAATAAACGTTCATTGCAAAAACTGAAAAATCTTCATCTTCGTCTCCCTGCATTAAAGACCAAACGGACATATGTGACAAAACGAATCGCCTATTCGTTTCCCCTAAAAAGTAAAGTGAAATATTTTCTTCTCGGTAGTATCTTCTCTCTGATTTTTGCTTTTCTGCCGATTCTCATGATTATATTTTTACAAGATCTTCCTAACCCACGAGAACTAACGTTGCGTCAAATTCCACAGACTACCAAAATCTATGATCGGAATAAAATATTACTGTATGAAATTTATACCAATCAAAATCGCACACTTATATCACTCAACGATGTTCCAAAGCATCTACAACTTGCGACACTTGCGATTGAAGATAAAAATTTTTATAAACATCCTGGTTTTGATATTGCATCAATTATTCGCGCATTCAAAGAAAACATCTCTAAGGGAACACGTATTCAAGGTGGATCAACGATTACACAACAGTTGGTAAAGTCATCATTACTTAATAGCGAAAAAAAGTTGTCAAGAAAACTAAAAGAAGTAATTATTTCATTCTGGGCAGAGCGGATGTACACGAAGGATCAAATTCTGGAAATGTATTTTAATCAAGTGCCCTACGGTGGCACGGCCTGGGGAATTGAAGCGGCTAGCGAAGTATATTTTGGGAAGCATGTGCGGGACCTAACACTGGCTGAGAGTGCTTTTCTCGCTGGAATTACGCAGGCACCATCGACGTACTCTCCATATAGCTCTGACCCAACCATATGGAAAAAAAGACAACAAGAGGTCTTGAACCGAATGACAGCATTGAAATATATTAGTAAACAGGCAGCCCAACAAGCAGCCAAACAGCCACTGCATTTTAAAGAACCGCGTATTCCACTGCGTGCTCCCCACTTCGTCATGTATGTAAAAGATTATCTTATTCACCAGCACGGGTTGGCGACTGTTGAAAAAGGCGGACTGACAGTTATTACCAGTCTTGATATAAAAAAACAGGAGATGGCAGAAAAAGTCGTTGCTGAAGAAGTCGAAAAAGAAGCATATCTTAACTTAACAAATGGCGCAGCAGTCGTTACTGATCCCAAAAATGGCGATATTTTGGCAATGGTCGGAAGTAAAGACTTTGAAGAAGAAAAAAACGGAAAAGTAAACGTAACCGTCAGGCCTCGCCAACCAGGGTCTACAGTAAAAGCGATTACCTACAGTGCCGCATTATTGCAGCCAGGGTACACCGCTGCTTCTCTGATTGATGATTCACCAATAACCTTCCCATCAAGCGGCGGCCCGTATACTCCGGTAAACTACAGTGGCCGCACCTATGGAAGAGTTACCCTTCGGTTTGCGCTTGCAAATTCACTCAACATTTCTGCTGTCAAAACACTAAACGCAATAGGCGTTCCTAAAATGATCAGCTTGGCAAAGAATATGGGTGTTGAAAGTTGGGATAAAGACCCGTCAGAGTATGGACTGGCGATAACACTCGGCGGTGCGGAAACAACAATGCTAGATATGGCAACTGTTTTTGGAACGCTGAGTAACGGCGGCCAACGAGTCGACTTAAATCCGATTCTTTCTGTCACTGACTATAAAGGGAATACCTTGGAAGAAAAAACCTCAGTGACAAAAAAACGAGTACTCCCTGAAGGAATAGCGTATATAATTTCCGATATTCTCAGCGATAACCAAACCCGTTCTGCAGCATTCGGACCAAACTCTCCCCTTGTCATTCCTAACCACACTGTATCGGTAAAAACCGGCACGACTGATCGGTTCAAAGATAATTGGACAATTGGTTATACGAAAGATTACGTGGTTACTGTCTGGACCGGCAATAACGACGGCAGCCCCATGAGTCAGAACCTTACTTCAGGCATCACCGGTGCAGCACCGATATGGCATCGACTGATGGTTAATTTATTAGGAAAAACGCCGACTCCCAAACCCCCTCCACCTGCAGATATTGTCATGAGACAATGCGCGGGGCGTACTGAATATTTCTTAAAAGGTACTGAGAACACTGTGCGCTGTGGAGATCGCTTCCCTACCCCAAAGATATATTCGGCACAATAAGTTATGGCAAGGCGGTCTCAGGTGCAATAGATGGTTAATTTTTCTTACTCGCAAGCAGTGGTTCTTCAAGTTTTGTGCAGATATCGTGCAGCTTTTTGTATGCCGCAGCCGGATCCTCACTGGCATATACTGCACTTGTGGTTACAAATCTTCTCGCTCCTGCAAGCCACGCCTGACTTATCGTCTGCTCATTAATTCCCCCGTCGACTTCTGCCGGAAATAACTCAAAGTCTTTGGTTAAATTTCTAACTTTTTCTAATTGCTCCTCTTGAAATTTCTGTCCTGAGAATCCGGCACTAATCGTCATAATCAAAACAGTATCCAAATCAATATGCGGAACGGTTAGCTTGTCCAAACTCGTCGGTCCATCAACTGCCAAGCCTGCATACCCGAACTCCTCTGCCTTCGTTATAAACGCTGCTTGATCTGACATTTTCTCTATCTGTCCAATGAAACGCTGGAATCCTGCTTGGGCCCATGCATCAATATATTGAATCGGTTCTTCAGTCATAAAATGGACTTCAAACAGTAAATCTTTTGTGTATTTTTTAAATGGTTCAGGATCTGAGAAGGTCGTATTCTGTGCGAATTTACCATCGACAATATCAATATGAATTGACTTCACAAACGGCTTCACAACCTCAATTTTTTGTTCCATTTCCTGCCAATCTTTTACTTCTGTTCCCGGACTGGGAATAATTTCAAACATATCGTATTTCCTTACTCAATTAGCATCTTCAATCTCTTCTATTTTATCTATTCGTCTCTCAAATCGTTCTTCTTTTATATACGCGGTTTCTAAAAATGTTTTAATGAATTGTTTTGTTTTTTCCTCATCGGTAAAATCAGCCGCAATTGCCAGAACGTTAATATTGTCGTCTCTGCGGGCACTTTGAACTTCTTTCACTGTTGCAGCATACCCACTACGAATACCATCAATTTTATTTGCTACGACATCAACGCCAACACCGCTGCCGCACATCACAATACCTCTGTCGTCGACATTTTTTGCAACATTATGGGCAACTGCCGAGGCAAAATCAGTATAGTCATCATCCGGATGCAGCGCAGTTGCGCCGACATCAGTAATCTCATACCCTTGTTCTACCAACCATGGTTTTATTTTTTCTTTTAATGCAAATCCTCTATGGTCAGCACCGATAAAAACTTTCATAGTAAAAAATATTATACTCTCTTCTCTATTTGTTCCTTGGTTAACAATCCCGGCTGTGCTCCTACTTTTCCGATCACCGACGCAGAGTTCACAGCTCCCCATTTCATAGCCGATGCAATATCCTGTCCAAATATCGTTGCTGCCAGAAAACCTGAGGCAAAGCTATCCCCAGCACCGGTTTTTTCAACTACTGTTGCATCAATAACTCCTTGATGGTAAAACTCTCCCGCTTCATCTAAGGCGTATGACCCGTTCTTTCCGTCAGTAACAATTACGACCTTTGACCCAGACTTGTGCAATTTTACTAATAATTCTTTTATCTCTTCACGCTCACTTGAAATATCTTTTATTCCTACTATCTTTGCTCCCTCTTCTTTATTGACGAATAAGAGGTATGAAACTTCCAATGCTGCCTCTATCGCCTCTCTTCCGGCATCAATTTGTCTTGTTCCAGGGTTGAAAGCAAGTTTTGCACCTGAACGTTTAATAAACGCCGGCACTTCTCTATAAACATGCCGCCATTTTTCGCCAATGGAACTTAAGTAAACCCATGCTGTATGCAGGGTATCATAGGAAAAATTATGCTGCCTTTCTACATGGTGAACAAGGTGTATTCGGCTATTTTTGAAAACGACATCCATGCCAAACGAAGCAAGAGCATCATGGACTAATACATGTGACACATCTACTCCCTCTTTCTCAAGCGTTTCTTTTATTTTGTGGGAAAATGCATCATTGCCGATTTCTACAATTAATGAGGAACGCAATCCTAAACGAGATAACCCGACGCTTACGTTGCAAGCATTGCCTCCCACATGAAAAACCGCATGATCTACTGGAACTTTTTCGTCAGTATGAAAACACAATTCGTGTGTTTCGTGGTCCACCCTACAACGCTCGCTTTCACCATTAAGTGTCAAAAACGCATCAATAAGCGAATTGCCAATACAGACGACATCAAGCATAACAATAAACTTCTACTCTGCCCCTACTATCACTTCAGCATCTGCTGTTTCTGTTTCCGAAAGCGTTGTCTTTGTACTGGTAATTAAATAGTTGTTTGTTGTTAATGCCTTTTTCAACAAATCAAGTTCTTGTTTTCTGCTGTTTTTTATCGTAATTGTTACACCCTCATAGGTAAATGCATCAGCGTTCCTTGTTTCTACTACGGTATACCCTGCATCAGTTAATATGGTACTGACCGCTTTGGCAGCTCCTTTCGTGCCGCTGCCATTCAAAACAGTAACTTGCAATGCACCTTTTTTCTGTGTTCCGGTAACAGAAGGTGTTCCGGTTTTCGTTGGGCTTAGCTTCGGAGTTATCGTCGGCGTGAGTTTTTTGGTCGGCGTTACCGAGATTTTTTGTGAGATTGTCGGTTCAGATGTGTCGGAAGGTTCACGAGAAGATGTCGGTAATATGGTGATACCAGGAGTGGGGCTTACTGCTGTATTTGATGAACCAAAAAACTTACTTGCACCAAATCCTATGACTCCAAGAATAATAATTGTGCCAACAATTAAAATAAGTATTTTCGCTGCATTTGATTTTTCCTCCTGCATCATAGAAATTCCCTCAAACCCTACTCCTTCTTTGACGTATACTTTATTCGCCATAGTCAGCTCCTCATCAAACTACCACAGTGTACCATAGTTTTCATTGATTGAAAATATACCCCTCCGCTTCCAAGTTATAAATAAGTATAATACCAAACGAAGCAATTATTTTTAAAAATTTATTGCTATAGCTGTAAAAACTCAACTTGAAAGCTGCGGTAGGTATATACCACATTTCATGAAATGATTGCGAAGTGGTATAGAATTATCTGATAAATATACTAAGAGAAACAATGATTATCCCAGCCATGCGTGAAGATAAAACATGGTATAATAATATGTATGTTTCCTGCCAAAAAAATCCTTGCCTTGGTACTAACGTGCGTTGCCAGCTTGGTTCTTTTTTTACACTATACTCCACTCACCTTCTCAGATGAGCTCGATGATATTAACAAACAACTGAGTGAATTAAACGATGCTCTGAATAAATCTGTTTCTGCTACCAAACCTTTAGAGTCGCAGCTAACCTCTATGCAAAAACAAGTCGAAGGAATAAAACAGCATGTAACATCTATTGAAGTCGACTTGGCAGAAAAAAAGAAAGCAATTGACAAAGGCTATGAAAATTTGGCTGAGAAAAAATTGATTCTTAATGAGGCAATTAGAAGCTATTATATAAAAAGCTACTATAATACACCGCTCATTGTTTTCCTTTCTACCTCTGCGGCCTCAGATGTGAGTGATATCCTCGCCTATCAACGGGCAAAAACCAACCAGGATAAAGCACTCATTACCAACATCGCACTCTCTATCACCGATCTTGAAAAGAAAAAAGTGAAACTGGAGAGTGAACAAATGCGTCTGCTTACTGTAAAGTCGAACTTAGATGAACAGTCAAAAAAACTTGATGAGGTTATTGCCGGTGCGAAAGCATACCAGAAAGAACTATCGAATAAAATTGCCGACCTGAGTGCAAAACAGCAAGAAATCATTAATGCCAAATCAGGAAGTTTCACTGCCTCAATCGGCGACAGCGATGAGGCTGATGATTATAATGCATCGATTAAGGGGTTTCGTGAATCAGCACCTGCTGGGAGTTTTGCTGCGTTTTCATTCGGAGCGTATACACACCGTAAAGGAATGAGTCAATACGGTGCATACGGCAGGGTTATGCAAGGGAAAAACTACAAAGATGTGCTGCAAGCGTATTATGGCAAACAGCCGGTTAGCAAAGATACCGGTGGAACAATAAAAGTTGAAGGATTTGGAGAAATGGATTTTGAAGGACGATATTTGCTCGGCGTTGCTGAAATGCCCTCCAGCTGGCCCATGGAAGCGCTGAAAGCACAAGCAGTCGCATCACGAACCTATGCCTATCGATACAAACAGCAGGGATCAGCCATTTGTGTTGTTGACGGCTGTCCGGGCCAAGTATATCTCGCCTCAAAAGCAGACAATCCTCCGGCAGCCTGGAAACAAGCTGTCGAAGCAACGAAAGGAGAAGTACTGGAAGATGTGACGACCTACTTCTCTTCAACCACGGGCGGCTACTTGTCTACCATGGGATGGGACACTACCGATGGACAAGGCGGCGCAAATTTCTCAGAAAAGGCATACGAAAAGATTGCCGGTACACCATGGTTTTATAAAGCCTGGTACACCAAAAATTATTATAACTCAAGTGACAAATGCGGCAGAAGTAATCCATGGCTCAGTACTGCTGAAATGGCTGATCTTATCAATGGAGCAATTGTGCTCGCCAATGGAAACGGCGAAGAAACAGGAAGAATCACGCCAGTCACTACATCATGCTGGGGCGGCAATCCTTACAGCGTGGATGAACTGAAAAGTGTATCAAGCAAATATGGTGGGGGCATTTCGAGCGTTTCTGGAGTAAGCGTTCTCCAAGGAGACGGGTCAACTAACGAAGTCGTTTTCCAAACTGATAAGGGCGAGAAACGCTTCGGCGGCAGTAACTTTAAGACTGCATTTAATCTCCGTGCTCCAGGTTATATTTCAATACCACAGAGCGGCTTCGCATTCTATAACATAGAAAAGAAATAACCGTATTAAGAGTTTGGCCTTACAACTCCTTGCAAGCGTGCGATAGTTGTGCTATAGGTGCTTTACGCCAATCAGGCTAGCTAGATACAGTTATATAGCTTAGTCGAAGCCGCCAGTTGAAACTGTCTCTGTTCCCGTGATACGCTAAGATTACTTATGGCTAATGATATTTTCATCGGTACTGATGTTCCTAGTCAGCCACAGGAAGAAAACGTCGACCCGAAAACTGTTGCTCCATGGGAACGACCTGGGAAGCGCTTGCCGCTTTTTGCCCATTATTGTATACAACCGAAGGGTATTAGCTTTACGACCCAGGAGCCAGATGAGTATATTGTTCTGTTCCTTAGGCGGCATATAGTAACCAACTTATCTTGGGTAACGATTACAATACTTCTTAACCTTATTCCTGTTCTTATCTTCTTTGTATATCCGGTAATTGACCAATTCCTCCCTATTCCCTCTCTTCCTGCAGGATATCTCATCGTATTTTTTCTCTTCTACTATCTTGCTGTCGCAGGCTATGCCTTTTTACAGTTTATTTCTTGGTTTTACAATGTCGGAATTATTTCTAACAAACGAGTCGTCGACATAGACTTTAAAGATATTATGTACCGGGAAATTGCTTTCGTTCGGATTAATGAAGTCGTTGATGTTGAATTTCATGGGGGAGGATTCTTGCATGGACTGTTTGATTACGGAGACGTTTTCGTCCAAACACAAGGGATTAAACCAAACTTCGAATTCCAAAAAATTCCCCATCCCGACGACGTCACCGATATACTGTTGGATTTGAAAGGAAAACAAAAAAATGCAGAACAATGATTTATTTTTAAAAACGATAACCAATTTCCATATTGCTGACTTTTTTAAAATTGTTATTCTTGTAGTCCTTGCCGTGTATATTATTTTCTCTCTTGTCGTCACCGTTCAAGTCAAACAACTGAACAAACTCGTAAATATTTATTCTAAGTATGCGTCATCAATTATATTTATGGCAGCAGTTTATTACTTATTTTTGAGTATCGCCTTATTTATCGCAGCCTTATCCCTACTCTAATCTATGCATAAATCAAATGTTTCCTTTGCAAAAATAGTAGCGACACCAACCGATACTGCCTGGTCCCAAGTGTATAATGCCGGTAGTTTGTTTGCTGTTTTATCGCTTGCTGCGAAAACTTCTTCTGATGAGCAACCGCTCACCGGACTTGGAAAACAGATTATTAATAATCTTGAGGCAGAGTTTTTTACTCTTGAGACAAAAGATTTGCCTTCAATAAAAAAAGCGGTCAGCGCCAGTGTTGTCGATTTACCGGAAGGCGTAACGCTCTCAATCTCCCTTGCCTATGTGAAAGACAACGTTTTGTACTTATTGTTGTACGGTCCAGGCAAAATATTACTCAAACGTCATGATACGATAGGGCCGTTACTCGTTAACAGCGGTGACCACAAAAGTATTCACGTTGCTTCAGGGTATCTGGCAAACGACGATATCTTACTTCTTCAAACAGAACAGTTCTCGCAGCTTATTTCTGAAAAAGAACTGGAGGCAGCCCTAGAATTATCATTACCGAATGATATCGCTGAAACACTTACCCCAAATGTTCATAAAGCCGAAAACGGAGGCGCAAGTGCAATTATTGTCACTTTCAAAGGTGTTCCCTCTCTGCAGACGGCGCAGCATGAACGGGCAGGTGAATCAGAAAACGATAGAAACACCGACGGAGAAGACGAACAGCAAATCCTTTCTCCTTCTGACGCACCGACAAGAACCCGAACAGTCGTTCCCCTCAGCGAACGATTGAAATCATCCGCCGAGAGATTGCACCTTTCCTCTCTTTTCCGCCGTAAAAAAACACTGCTCTTTCTCGTTCTAGCCTTGATACTCGCAGGCCTTCTCGCAGGAGGCATTTTCATGACACTCAACAATCAGCAAAATAAAGAACGAAAAGCAGCATTTGATACTGTGTATGCTGCTGCAGAAAAGGACTACGACGAAGGCACTGGACTACTCAATCTTAACCCTGTATACGCCCGGGAAGATTTGACAGCAGCGAAAAAAACAATTGAGGATGCGCTCCCACAGTTCCCTAAGGGGACGGATGAAGAAAAAAAGCTGCAGGAGTTGCTCGGGAAAGTCAGCACAGCATTGGGACAAACATCACAGGTAAAATTAGTAACAGTGACTGATGCGAAAAAGGATGCCAGCCCTCTTCTCTCTTCCCTGCTTGATACAGATGGTATCATGAGCGCTATGGATGATGAAACTGTCTATGTCTTGAAATCAGATAGCGTTGTAACAGTGAGCAACGGAAAAGAAAAAGAAATCATTAAAAACAGTGATGACTGGAACACGACCGGCGGGTTCGGAGCATATAATGGCAATCTGTATATCCTTGATAAAAAAGAAGGTATTTTTAAGTTCGTAGCCGGTGCCGGCGGTTATGGTAAATCCTCCTACTTCTCAGATACGAAATCAGACGTCAGTAAAGCAGTAAGTCTCGCTATCGACGGATCAATTTGGGTGCTACATGTAGACGGCGCGGTCACAAAATATACCAAAGGGAAACAGGATAGTTTCACCGTGAAAGGCCTTGATCAACCGTTTAAAAATCCAAAAGTAATTTATACAACTACCGATACAAACGGATTGTACATCCTGGATGTAGGAAATAACCGAATTGTACAATTGAATAAAGACGGTTCTTTTAAATCACAGTTTGTTTCACCAACTTTTTCAAATGCACGGGCAATTGAAGTCAATGAACAAGGCAAACGCATATATATTCTCATACCAGACAAAATTGTTTCCATTACCCTTCCCTAGTGACGTTGCTGCTTCATATGAATTACCAAATACCGTATGTCTAAGAGAATAATGCACCGAAGCATCTCCGTTATCTTACCTGCTTACAATGAAGAATTCGGTATACAAACAACACTTCTCTCAATTCCACAAGAAGCACTGAAAAAAGCAGGATATACGGTGGAGATTCTCGTTGTCGATAATAATTCAACAGACGGTACAGCAGCTGCAGCAAGAAAACTTGGAGCACGGGTAGTCCGCGAAAAAAGACAGGGATATGGATATGCCTACAAAGCAGGATTCGCTGCAGCGAAAGGAACTCTTTTGATTGCCTGCGATGGTGATGGTACGTACCCTGTACAAACAATTCCTGAATTGTTAGCGTTTTTTGGGGAAAAACATCTCGATTTTTTGACAACGAATCGTTTCGGTACAGACGGCAAATATTTATCATTAAAAACCATGCCGTTATTAAATCGGTTCGGCAATATGCTCCTAACCTTTTTGTGTCAGGCATTATATAATCTCGACCTTAAAGACTCTCAATCCGGCATGTGGATTATGAAACGTACGCTTCTTGACCATATGCATATCAGAGCCAATCAAATGAATTTTTCTCAAGAAATAAAAATTGAAGCATTGTATTATCTAAAATGCTCTTGGGGTCAGCTACCAATCATTTATGCAGATAGAGTCGGAACCAGAAAATTGAATATAATAAAACATGGACTAGGAAATTTCTTTTTTCTTTTTTATAAACGATACCACAGGTAGATCATTATGATTTCACATATAACCAGACTAATAAAAAAAATCTTCGGCAATCAACAAATTATTCGCACATTATTGCTGCTGCTTACGATACAATCTATAGCTGTCGTATGTATCTTTGCACTATTCCACAATCCGCATATTGATTTTGATGAATCAAATACTATCAGAATTGCCCAACAAGATAACGAAACAATCTCCAGAGTCCTCTCTTACGAACAAAATTTTCCCCTGTATTATCGCATCCTGCATGTCCTGTTTTCGTTCACAGACAGCAGCAGATCAGCGGTTTTTTTCAATTTAGCATTTTGGTTATTTTCAACAGTAGTGTTTTATAAACTAGTAAGGTTATATGAAAAAGATACGGTGTGGGCTCTATTCTCTACCCTGTTATATACACTTACATCTTCTTTATCTACGTATGCATACTACGTACGGGTGTATTCGCTGATAAATTTTTTCGTACTCATCTTTCTCTGTGCAATCAGCTTATACCAGCGAAATCAAAAAAAACGTTGGCTATTCCTGCAAGCATTTTCGACTACTGCTCTCAGTCTCCTTCATCCTTCAGCAATTTTTATCCTTCCACTCACTGCAATAGTGGGAGGAATAGTTATTCGGAAACGATTGCATATAATGTTCTTCTTTTTGCATTTTGCCGTTGCCTGTGTACTTTCTCTTCTACAATTTTTACAGAAACAAGACATAGTAAAGATTTATCTAACAGGTGGTGTAGAATATATGAATAGTTTTCGAAACACGTTTTATACTATTCCCGCTCAAATACTTTTTTCTTTGCACGAAACAACACAATATACATTTATCCCACTTTTTTACATTTTCTTGGTCTTCACTCTCTATCTGGCATTTCGCAATAAATTTTTTTCTCAAAGAATATATGCACCGATTACAGTATTTATTATATTCTTTCTCATTAGCCATCTTATCCTCCCACCTCGCATGAACCCTCATCATTTTATTTTTCTTTGTCCTCCCCTTCTTTTGTTTCTAACTATTGCTGTTCACCGATTTACAAATCAGTATAGGACCTATTTCCTTTTCTTTCTTTGCCTTATCTTTGTTACTTTTACCATTTTCAACAATGCCCAGTACATACGATTTGAGTCAGGGAACCAAGAACTCTGTAAAAAAATCTCCCGCTTGAACAGCGGTACTTTCATTACTGATTATGCCCTTGTTAACGCTATTACCTACTGCCATCTGAGGAAAGAAAGTGATATCATTGCGCTTGGAAAAGATTCTCTACTCCATACTGAAGGGAAAACTTTACAGGAAATACTTATCTACCAAGCAAAGTCAGGAGGAACGCTTACCCTCAACATGCGTCCCCCGGGGAAAAACATCGGTACGTTTTATCTCTTAGAAAACTATCTTCGTGATAAAAAAAACTCCCATAAAACTATCTATTATGTAAAAGGTATTCAGTCAGTTCCATATCTTTTACCGGATGAATTGCTCGCCTTTCACGGATATGAACTGAATACTTTTATGCCGCCTTCTATTTTTGTCTTCGAGACAAAATGACGGACACAATTACATATTTTTTTTACGCCGTATTGCACCCCATACCCAGTCCACTGCCCACTGCAGACCCAAGCACTTCAGCAATGTCGTAGTTATTACAAGAGGTAATATATATCGATACCAGTTCAGCGGTACTACACTAATAAGAACAACCCCTGAAACAAGAAAAAACAGTAAGAAAAAAAACTTGACTGATTTTTGCACTTTCTTCCCTGTCTGTTTTAACAAATAAATAAAACCTAATATAAAAAGCGCGCTATTTGCGAGAATAGTTGGCACTGCAAATAAACCAAAAAAATAAGATCGTTCGCAAGGCGGGAAAAGTGTACAGTACGTCCATTTGATTTTCTTATCAACAGTCAACAATGCCTCATCTGTCTCTCGCGTTTGTTGTTCCGTAAATTGTTCATTGCGAAATGCGAAATACGTAATCGAGTTTTTAACCGGTGAAAAATAAAGCGTGGGGTTAAGTATTATCCACGTTATTATAAAAATAACTAATACGAGAAATATTTCTTTCAGAACAAGCAGACTTTTTTTTATGTAAAGCTGAGTGATACCATAACTCACATAACTAACCAAAACAATTGCTCCGATGAGTTTCGCGCTCATCGAGAGACTTGCAAGTATTGCAAAACCGTACAAGTACTTCTTCTCTTTTGTTTTTAGATACACCATATACGTCACCAACGCCCAGATTAGGAAAAAAATGTAGTGGGAATCAGTCGTAGCCCGAAGCAACGTCGAGACAAATAAAATATTCGTCCCCAAAACGATAGTAAACAATGACGAATAAAGAACCTGCCTACTCATTACGTAATATAAAACAAACAACCCGATGAAGACTGCGATGGTTATAGCAAGGTTAACTTCACGCATTTCCAATACATACGGAAAGAATTGCGTTCTCGGAATTTCTTCTGGCTGTATTTTTGTATAGAACTTCCATCGGCCATATTTTTCTAATAACAGTTGTCTTTCAATGCCATACGAGGGCTGACGCATATACAAGTAAGAACCGAAAATATATTTTGAAAGTACCGGATGATCAAATGCTTCGAACGAAGTCCAAAGTGACCTATCAAGATTGTGCTTTACAAATAATTCATCAAAGAATACTGTGTGAAAAAACCATGAGATTTCATCTGTATGTGTTGCGACACGTGGACTTTGATATATAAAGGTGAAAAGCAAAAGAAAAGAAACACAACAAATAGTTACAGAACTCCAGATTTTCTTACGCCAAATTGCCCGCATCCATTTAGTATAGCAGTGTTAAAATATAGATATATGCTACCTAGCTCTCACTTGAAAAAAACCTTTAAACAATACATAAAGTATCTTAGGTATTATCTCCTCTTTTTGTTGTTTATCTTTGTACTGTTGTTTATTATCTACGGTGCCGTCTCTGGAAAATTCCAGTATTACACTCTTTTATCAAACGCGTTTCTATCCGGCCATTTATATTTTTCGAAAATACCGTATGCAATTGGAAGTGATACTGTTTTCTATCACGGATATTATTACTGGCCGCTTGGTCCTTTTCCTGCAGTAGTATTGATGCCGTTTGTCTGGATATTTCACCTGTTTGGCTACCAGTTTTATGAGGCGTATCTTCATTTTTTTATTTTTCTCGCAACGTTTATTACTTATTATCGTATCTCCCGAGTACTAAAATATTCAGAAAAAGATTCGCTATTTTGGTCAACCGCATATTGCTTTGCTTCTCCGCTAATCGGCATCGCTGTTCATCCATTCAGCTGGTACTTTGCACACAATCTCGCATCCTTTTTCGCTGCATTGAGTATCTACTTATTTCTTACCAAACGTTCTTACTGGCTTATTGGACTATTACTTGGTGCCGCGTTAGCCACACGACCTACCGCGGGGCTTTTGGTATTATTTTTTGTGCTTAACCTAGTAATACCTCCAAGGCAAAAACTTGTGATCCCAAAACTCTTTGCACTATTAGTTCCCGTTTTCGTAAGTATAATGCTCGTCGGATGGTACAACTATGCACGATTTGGTAACTTGTTCGAATCAGGCTACAGCATGCAAAGACTTTTCAGCCCTGAGCTTGACAAAGCCCGAACGTATGGACTGATGAGCCTTGCTCACCTTCCCGGAAATCTTTACTACTTCCTTTTGCACGGACCGATACCTGTACTTCGTGACGGTGTTTCACCAGTACTCAAACCACCATTTTTCAGACCAGATCCGTGGGGTATGGGTATACTGTTTACTTCTCCATACTTTATTTATCTTTTTTTTCTTCAGTATCGGGACCGGTTATCGAAGATATTACTCGTCTCCATTTTCCTTAGCGCGTTACCGGTGTTACTTTTTTTCGGTATTGGATATTATCAATACGGATATCGCTTCTCTCTTGATTTTTTGCCCCTTGTTATGTTTCTTCTTATGCGGAACTATCGACAAAACGCTGAAGAACTGAGTAGCCGATTTCGTATACTGATTATCTTTGCCATCTTTTGCAACCTGTATCTTATTTTATCAATGTTCTCAAGAACGACATAAATTTCCCACCATGATAAAAAAACTTTTTCAGGATAAACATTTGCTACTGTTGATTATTATTGTCGTGACCGGAGCATTTTTCAGACTCTACAATCTTGGCGAGGACAATTTCTGGTTCGACGAGGTCTTTTCCGTAGTCGTCGCAAAACTCCCAAACTATGCTGCTATCGTCCGGGCAGCAATTATCGATGCTGGGCCCCCACCCCTTTATTATGTTATTCTGCATGAATGGATACGCATATTTGGTACATCAGAGACTGCAGTTCGCATGCTTTCAGTGATATGCAGTGTTATAACAATTGTCATGACCTACATATTGGCGAAAACGATATGGAATAAACAAACAGGTATTATTGCTGCATTGCTTGTATGCTTGTCTGTCTTTCATGTGCAATACGCTCAAGAAGCAAGAATGTACAGTCTTATGTCGTTTCTGACTCTCGCCTCATTTTATTCCTTTCTGACTTTTACAAAAACACGTTCTAAGATTTCTACTTTTTGGTATGTTTTATCAACCGGACTACTACTCTATACACACGTGTATGCCGTATTTATTCCGTTATCGCAAAATATCTATTTCTTTTTCAATTATTACAAGAAAATGTACCGTGGAGCATGGTCATTGAAACAGTGGCTCCATGCACAACTACTTATCTTTATTATCGCTTTTCCTTGGTTCGTCATCACCTTTATTCATGCAAGAGCTGTTTATCAGAACATTTGGATAACCCGGCCTTCGTTAACCTTAATAATTGAGATTCTTCTCACATTCACTTCTTCATTTGATATTTTATCTCTCTACTTTTTACTCCTTTTATCAATTGTTATAACCGGATTTATGAAGATTCACCAAGCCAAGGATAATACTTCCCGTACAGGTGGACCTCTGCTGTTGCTCTACCTTCTACTGTCAATCGGTGTTCCGTTTATTATCTCTCTTTTCTTCACACCAATTCTTGCAATCAGATATCTTCTTGCTGCATCCCTCGCTTTCTATCTTCTATTGGCACGACTTCTCTCAAAAACCCATCCATCTATGCTGCGTGTGTTCCTTTTGCCCTTCATTATCCTTTCATCAATGCAGCTGTATCTGTATCATACGCATGTTTCAAACAGACCAATCATAAAGTCCCCGTGGCATACCATAGCAGCAGACATTAACAACCAGGCTTTAAGGAACGAGGTCGTTATCATTGACCCACCCTACGATATTCTAACTTTCTCCTACTATTCCCCCCGCAAAGATTTGCAATTAGAAAGTTTCCACAATGTGACCATTAAGCCTGACGGTTCATCTCACAAACAAATAGTAGACGAAAAAAACATCGCTCGGCTTTTCCGGACTGTCGAAAAAAGTGAGTATTTTTGGTTAATTATTACACCGTCAGCAACGTATCGAACGATAATAAAAACAGCAATCGAAAAAGAATACGACCTTGTTTATACCAAACAATACGGTATGGAAATTAATAGGTACAAAAAACGAGCCTTTGCTCCTTGATTGTAAATTGAAGCTGTTTCCAGTATCATATCCCCATATTCCATATGAAAATTACGAATAAGCGAGCATTTTTTGATTACCAGATTCTCGACCGGCTTGAGGCAGGAATTAACCTGCAAGGGGCTGAAGTGAAGGCTGTGCGTTTGGGCCAAGTTGATCTGACCGGTAGTTTTGTAACAATTCGGGGTAGTGAGGCATATCTAGTGAATGCGAAGATCCTCCCCTATAAGTTCGCTCGGCCTGAACATTACGATGAGAGACGGAAACGCAAACTGCTTCTGCACAAGCGGGAGATCCTCGCCTTAAAGAGCAAAACTGAGGCTAGCAACTTGACAATCGTGCCTATTTCCCTGTATACTACACGGAAGCTAATCAAAGCTGAATTGGCTATCGGCAAGTCCAAAAGACAGTTCGACAAGCGCCGGGCAATCAAGAAACGGGATCTGGCACGAGACATGGAAGAAGCCTTCAGCGATCAGCTTGATCATTAACACTCTAAAATCGATATCCGCCTTTACTCACTGTAGTATGGGGACTGTGTCCCCCGAAGCTCGAGAACAATGGTTACTAATGACAAGTCTCAAACCATCAACTCACCTTCGTTAAAACTACGGCGAGCGAAGGGGGATGATTTGATTCGACGAGATGTGTTCTTTAAAAACAGCAAGCCGACTTTGATCAAGAGTCGTAAAACAGGGTCAAACTATAGATGCAGCTAAAAACCGCATCACAGCATTGAAAGCTGAAGCGCTTGCCATTATGGCTGAGCTCGGAATGCTCAATGCTAGACCACAATTAGCACTTACTGCTTAATTGAGTCTTGTTCAGGCTATTTTCTCCTATCGGGATAGTTTGAGCAGAAACACAGATAGGATAAGGGTACAGGGTTTGGTTTCGCTCTGTATCGTCACTAAGAAACCTTAGTTTTGTTATTCCTGTCTATTGGACAAGGCAAGATGAAATTTATAAATAGACTACGCTTGTAGACGTTTTTAATTAATATTTTTCGGACTCCGGATCACATCCGGACATCTCCACTAACTAAAAATGACCGACTCTTTGTCGGTCATTTTCGTGTTTAGGGTAATGAACCATTAATTAGTTAGCAAATGAATACACCATCTGTCCTTTATCTTTAAACACCAATGTCCCCTTTTCAAACACAGCAGCATCACTCTCTTGCGCTATTATGTATCTAACTTCGTACTGTTTCACAAACTGTTTTAATTGCTGCCGGGACAAACCCGAGGGCAGTAATATCACCGGCCGCTCAGTAAATAAATAGGTCATCGGCGGATTAATGGATGCGATAATATCATGCTTATTCGTATGTTCTTTTATCCACATATACACAACTTTCTTATCCTCCATCCCCCAATTATCCATATGCGGTTCAACTGTCCGCGCCCACACAATTCGATGAACGTCAAAAACGAGATAGATAACAATTGTTAAACAAAAAACAACCGAAACAAACTTTCGCAACGAAACTTTTTTCCACACAGCAAATACCGGCAACAATACCATAGGAAACAATGGCATAAAATGTCTTTCTGGCTCTGTGAATTGCGACCAAATTATAGAAAATGTCAGAAAATCAAACAAGGCAAAAAGCAAAAGCGGTTTATATGCTCGGATACTTTCTTTAAAACGAAATATATAAACACTTGTTAATAAACCAAGGAATCCAACACCAACGATACTTTTTATATTTTCAACTATCAAACGTGTGATAGCAGACAATACCCACAAACTATTCTGTATAAGAAAATCCCATACACTTGGAACTGATTTTCCATATCCGCTCCACATATAGTCTGAAAATTGGCGGACCCGGAAATGATACGAGGTAAATGTGTAAAACGGGTTGTGATTTACCTGATAATTAAGCAGAAAATATGGAAACGCAGTAATGCCAAACGCGATAATACTAACAACTATTAACTTGTTTTTTCTTGCTTCAAGAAGCAACAAGGTTACCAATAAGTACATGCCTTCAAGTCTCGTGAGATATGCAAGTCCAGCAATAACACCGAGCAAGATATACCGCACCATCGTCCGCTTCATACAATAAAATACGAGAAAAAAGCTAAGAACACATGCTATGAAGATTGGCTCACTCAGAATAAGTCTGTTAGTAATCAGTATGTTGGGGTTAAGTGCAAAAAATAATCCGGCGAGAAAAGAAAGCGCAGGTGAGTAAAAGTGTCTCGCCAGCAGAAAAAAAAGGATACTATTACAGCACATCATGAATAAACCGAATGCTTGCAGCAAATAAACATCATCCTGTACTTTCAATAGCAGAGCAAAAATAACTGAGGTTAACAAAGGCTGTCCTTGCACCGCTGATGTGATTACCGGACTTTCGTCATAAAATGACATCTTAAGGCTTTTGGTAAGGCCGTCACCATTATTAAAATTTCTAGCAACGTTTATATATTCAATACCGTCAGGCGTCCGCCAAAATTCTGTATGGAATAAAAAAACTCTCGGCAAAAGCGCTAGGAGAAAAATAATAACTGCAAGAAGCCAATCAAACTTTTTCGTAAAAAAATATGGCATATGGTAATTGTACATTACTCACTACTAACGGCCGTATTATAATCACTTTATGATACTATAGGTTGACAGTATTCATTTCTCATGATACACTTTTGTGGCTGAATATCCGGACCGTGAGGTCTGCTTATTCAGCTTAACAAATTACCCTGTACTATTTATATTCCTTTATCTTACTCATGACCACTACCGAGAATACAAACAGTATATGTACTTTGGGATGTGGCCAAGAGGAACATAAGATAAGGAGCATAACATGTGGAAATTTTTGTCAATACTGGCCCAAGCCGCGCTCGTCATAGCGTCAAGTATTTTATTTTTGATAGCAATCACCCAGCTTATCAATTATCTCAGCAACTAGTACAGGGAGCATCGGGAGCAGCATATGTTCTATTGATCGGCTAGATGTCGTTTAACGCGTTAACAACGCGATAAATTGCACGTTTACCGAAAGATGACATATGCCCCGATGCAACCCGTTAGAAGAAATCTCTACTTTCCGTGAGCTAAGGCAATTCCCCAGACATGTTCAATTCCCTCTTTTTTTAACACTTTTGCTGCTTCAAGCATCGTCGCACCTGTCGTAATAATATCGTCCACTAAGATTACTTGTTTGACATCTGCCATTTTCTGTTCATTAACAATCTCAAACGCATCCTTCATATTTTCCAATCGCTCTTCCCGTTTCAAATTTGCTTGGATCTGCGTTTTCTTTTTCCGCTTAAGTAATGTTTTCGTGGGCAAGCCCAATCGTTTTCCGAGATTTTTTGATAACAACTCTGCGTGGTTATATCCCCTTTCTCTTTGTTTACTGCGATGCAGTGGAATTGGTACTAATATACTTTCTGTTTGTAGAATGCTATTGAACTGCTCATGTTGGATGATTCCTTCATAAAAAAGATCAGTAATATGATCGTGCAAATCGCTTAAATATGGTCTGTACTTAAATTGGTACACCAGTTTCTTCACAACACCTTTGTAGGCAACACTTGCCATTCCTCCGTCAATCGAATATGTTTTTTTACAAAGAGGATGCGTTACACCACCAATTGCATATTTATTACAAACCAGACAAATGTGCTCAGTTGTGAACGAAATACCGGCAAAACAATCAGTACAGATATAGTCCCCTGCTTTTCTACACTGCACGCAGAATTTCGGAAAAAAGATATCCAGGATCCCCATTGCTATTAGAGTAGCAAATACGTACCAGAGAATGTATAATAAAACCCACTTTGGAGGAGTCGCATAGCTGGTCCATTGCGGTGGGTTGCTAACCCGCTGAGTTCTTAAACAAACTCGCGCAGGTTCAAATCCTGTCTCCTCCGCAACGTAAGAACGTATTTATTCACGGTTAACTATATCTGGGAGGAGTCGCATAGTGGCCTAGTGCAGCGGTTTACTAAACCGCCAAGTCGCAAGACTTCGTGGGTTCAAATCCCACCTCCTCCGCCCAAGTATGGACATTTCAAACGAAGAGTTAATTCAGAAGGCTCAATCCTTGGTCAAACCACACACAATGAGACATGGTTTTACATCAGCTGACTGTGCCACAACGTTAACTACCGATAAAGGTAATCTCTATTCTGGCGTCAGTATAGACACCACTTCCAGTATGGGCTTTTGCTCTGAGGCTAGCGCTATTGCCGCTATGGTCACTCAAGGAGAGTATAAAATCAGAAAAATCGTGGCTGTCTTAGAAGACGGAACAGTCCTTCCCCCATGCGGCAGATGTAGAGAGTTTATGTATCAAATAGAAGCTTCAAATCTTGACGCAGATGTCGTAATCAACAAAGACAAAACCGTTAAACTAAAAGAGCTTTTACCATACCCCTGGGATGTGGAATAGCCTCCGACATATCAACTAAACATCCTCAAAAAGCAACTTTAGCCTCAGTAAATAGACCTATAGCTTGACATGGCACTAAAAATACTGTACACTACCTCACAGATTCTGCCCAAATAGACTGGAACCTCTATGCTCCTCTCTGGCTGAGCAGAATCAGCACATTTACAGCAAAAGACAAATATTTACACTATGCACCCTATCCGCTCGAACCAACAGTGGAACAGATTGAGGCTACAAAGGGAGTTTGTACCTTCAACCTGTTCCGCCAAAGGGAGGCGGAACCTTAGTTCCTGACATAAATCAGGATAGAAAGGAGAAACCTTATCACGTTTTACCTCCGCGTCTTGCGGAGACTGGCCTCCAACTTCATCTAAGGCAAACTTAGCAAGCCCGGGCGATGCCCGAGGCAAAAAGGAGGGTCCCATGTCATCCGCTTCTATGCTGCGCGCTGCCTTTGGCCTGATCGCTACCGTTCTGTTTTCGACACATTTAGGCCTCGCAACGCCTGCGATGGCGGCTCCAACTAGACCCACTCAATCAATCAAGGTAGTCCCTAGCTGTTCGGAGCTTCCGGGGAAAGGGTACGCCCGGAGCTATCAGAACGATACAGGGAAGAACTTCCCCGTGTGGGTCGTATGGGTAACGGGCCGAAATGCTGAGGGAAAGGTCACTTCTCTCCAGCTCAGTGGCTCTATTTTCAAGACATCCGAGCCAAAGTATCCCAATTCGTTTGCCGTATCGCCGATCGTTGACGTGTGGGCCAATTGTGGCTCACGCGAGGTTGTAGACATCTATCGTGCCAGATACGCGGAGGCCGATATGGACGTCTATGATCATACCAACGACTAACCTCTTTTCCTTTCACGCAGAGTGTAGAACGCAACGACTGAGCATGTCGTAAACTGCTCGGCTACGTCGCAAAAGACAGGATATTCCGAAGGTAGGATTGTCCTGCACTTGAAACCGTAGACGCCGCGCTGGAGCTTTCACGAAGGATAGGCCTTTGCTTATCCACCGACTGAGAAGGTCGTTAAAGTTCTCGTGGTACACGGGCTAAGGAATGGCGATCCGAAGGTAGGATTGTGCTGCACTTAAAACCGTACGCGCGGAGACAGAAAGTTAGACTAACGAAGGATGGTGTCTATATGGCATCATGGTGTAGCGACATAGGTCGCCCGGGGGAGACTCTCTTTCTGTTACATTTTCTTCTCTACTCAAAGGAGTAGAGACTGCGGCGGAGGAGCACAATTGCTCTTCCATCTGTCTTTTGCTGATTTCGCAAGGAATCTATATACATAGATTCTTTACGAATTTTTACCTCTCAACCTCTGCTATAATTTAAAAAACTTTCCCATGTATATTCCTGAATTTTTTAAATTCGGTAGCCTTATATCTGTTCCTCTCTTTGCACTTATTGCTCTCTTTCTCATCAGGCAAACGAAAAACTACTCACTGCATACCCATACAATTTCCCAATCAATAAAATTTCTCACCAAACCTTCCCACAGTCTACTCTTTAGATTGAACTTTCTCATAAAAGCACTGCTTGACCTTAGTTTCTCACTCTATGTTTTATACCATTTTAATATCTCCTTCACTTCTCCAAGCGCCCTTCTTCTCATAACCTCATCAATATTATTGGGATCGCTGGCATATTTTATCGAAGGCAAACATACCAAGCTACATATAGGTCTTGTCTACACTAGCGGTTTCTTGTGGGCAGTTGGACAAATTTTGGTAGTACTCCTGATTGGCAATACATTCTTTTCTTTATTCACCATAATCGCTATACTAACGCCAGTTATAATCGGCTTTGTATTTCTATTTCTTAAAAAAACGAATGCTTTCGTACAAGCCGGATGCGTCATCATCTGGTATATGTGGATACTGATATTTGTAGCTCAATACCTACGATGAATAACTGTTACTTTGTATGACACAAGAAAAGAAAAAAGTCGGGGCCGGGATAGGAGTTATTTTAATCCGGAGAGGAAAAATCCTCTTGGGCAAACGGCATTCTGATCCTGATAAAGCTGATTCAGCATTCAGAAGTGCTGGTGAATGGTGTCTGCCGGGTGGAAAATTGGATTTCGGAGAGACATTTGAAGAAGGAGCAATACGCGAAGTGAAAGAAGAAACAGGCATTACAATTATTAATCCCAAAGTCACCTCGGTTCACAATTTTAAAAACATCCATGCCCACTTTATGACAGTCGGGCTACTTGCAACACAATGGAAAGGTGAAGCAAAAGTCATGGAGCCGGATGAGATCACCGAGTGGCAATGGTTTGATTTGAAAAAACTTCCCTTCCCTCGATATTTCCCAAGTTTCGGAGTGATAGAAAACTACAAAAAGAAGAAATTTTATATCAAAAACCAATAGCATTACCGCGTGAAGTTAGGAATCCCTAAGACATCAATACCAATTACCTCAAAAATTACCAGAGAAAATATTGTCACTAATAAGCCAATGATAACCGCAACGATGATTTGTCTTGCTTTTTGAACCTGTTCTTTGTTATCTCGCGAGGTGATAAATATATATCCTGCGTACATAATAAGTAAGACACCCACTCCACCGGCAAAACTAAGTATGAAAGCAAAAAGACTTCCGATAAAGCCTGCAGGCAGGGTCGCAAGTAAACCAATTGCAGAATCTACCTCAAGACACCGCCCGACGTCATCAAATCGATTACATGGCGGTGCTGGCGGTGCTGGCGGAAGAAATGTCCTCACGTCATTGGCAAGAATTTTATGTTTTGGCCATTCGTCATCTGGATTCTCAAAATAAAATGTTTCCCACACAAGATGCACTGAATACCCACTTGAGTCAGTTGCCATTGAGAGATTCACTTTATAATGATGGACATCACTTGTTACGACAACAGGATCCAGGAATTTATCTGCGCCCTTCTTCTTCATGGCATACATTACTTGTCTGGTACCTTGATAGTTTTCCACCCAGGCCATATGTACATTACCTCCTCTATCGACTGCAATCGCTGTACCAGGAGTAATGCCACCGCCAGATCTAATTTGTTGAACGTTCCACGATCCATCAGCATTTTGTTCAGCAAAGAAGGGGTTACCATCGTCACGATTCGACATGACTAACCTGCCGTCTGGAGTAGCCGCAATTTGCGGTTCACGAAGCTTCTTGTCGGCAAAAGTACGTTGGATATCAAACGAGGTTCCATTCCATTTTGCCAAATAATTGTAGATGTCTGCTCCCAGCCAAGCAACATAGACATCTGACCCTACTATGGCGAAGCTCGGTCTGCCTATGCCACCGCCATAAATTCTTGTCCCGAGCGATTTCACGCTCCATGTCACTCCACCGTCGGTTGAGCGGGCATACATACTTGCTTTGTCCGATCTCCAAATTGCAAAAATATTGTTTCCCTGCACACCAACAGATACGCCATTGGCAAAGTCCTGATTTTTTGCAACTGTATGTTCTGTTGACCATCCACCGCTTGCATCTCGACTTCTATGCAGCACTGTCCCTTCATTCTTTATCCAAACGTAATGAATCGTACCATCATCTTGTGCGGCAATTGAGCTCGTAAAGTAGGTGGGATCACCCTGCACGTCACCAACAACCGTTGTTCTACTCGGTCCGCCTAATATCCCCCGTTCTCCAAATTTTGCTGCACCCTCAATAGTCCAACTGAGGTACACTCTCCCTTTTACAAGTATCACCTGGGGAAACTTCGCATCAGAATCAAGTTCTATCTGCTTTCCCAACGTTGCCCAATCTGGTTGCTGAGCATTAACCGAAGTGATCTTACTGCCGAACGCTCCTGCAATGCAGAAGAATAGACAGATAAAAAAGATATGTCTTGCCATTTTTTTACAGAAACGAACTAAGTTCATGCACCTCCAATTGATTATTATCGATAGTATATAACTACCTACACAATAAGTCATGTGAAGAAATAGAACTAATTTGCGGATTTTTCGCTTTTGGGTTTTTCTTCTGCTTTCTCTTTCGGTTCATCAGCTAACTCTACGACATTTGACCGTAATTTTACCGTAATGGGCCGAACTAAATTTGTCCCGATCATGGCCAACCTGAATCCAAACAGCATAACAAAATAGTAGAGAAAAACTGTTGCGCCAGTATTGATTGTTTTATTCATTTGCTTCTCTAATATGCCGCTTAGCATATTGGTCTGCATTTCAGAGAGTAATGACGGGTTGGTCATTAAGTCCTGTGTCGTAAATGAAGGCTTTTTCGCTTCCTTTTCTTCTTCTTGAAAGACGACAAAAGGCTTCACTTGATTTGTGAATACCCCATATACCTGAAAAACAGAGAATCCCATGACAACGATACCGACTGTTATAAGCAAGTAACCAATAAGTAACTCTCGCATATATTCATCGTAAAACGTTTTTGTAAACAAAACAAGATGTTTCGAGGAAAGAGGATAAAATACATAAAAAAACCGGGAAGATCTTGTGCGCATCTTCCCGGTTCATCCGTACTGTTTCATGAAGATGTAATTTGGTTGAGACATTTCTGACGTTTATATCCTATCATCTAGAGTTGCCTGCCGAACTTGTTTTGGATATCGTGCAGAATTGTTTTCCTTATTACACCCTAAGCATACTGCTCGATCGTAAAGAATCAACCAATGTTTGGTAAGAAAGATGTAAGTCTAAACAGCACTTTATGCCGAGCGATAAAGCGGCTCTTGCTTTTATACCCTGTTTTTTGCATACTCAAATTATGGATCTACAGAATACATTTTACTTTCTCGGTATTATATTCATGTCTCTTTCAATCGGCATTCTCGTGGCAATTGTCGTATTACTCTTCGTTATCATCTATGGTATTCGTAACATCCACAAAAACATCACCGAAACAATTGACACGTTTACGAAAAAAGCGACAGATTCATCCGATATGGCTGTCAATATCGGATCGGCAGTCGCAGGAAGTGTCATTAAGAAAGCAAAAAAAGCTCTCCACAAATAAATACCTAGTGCGCAGCATCACTTTCTTCTTTATCCTCAGCAATGTACAATAAATGCATCATGGACGAAAATGAAAAAGCAATACTAGAACACATTAAACAAGAAAATAAAACGTCTCCGTTCCAAACGTATCTAAAAGAAATTGTTTATGGCGGTAATGACGGCATCGTTACCACCTTCGCAGTCGTTGCAGGCTTTGCCGGCGCCCAAACAGGTATGGATCCGACACGATATTCTCTGTTGACAGTACTCTTGTTCGGTTTTGCCAATCTTTTTGCCGATGGTCTCTCAATGGGTTTGGGAGAATTTCTTTCACTCCGTTCCGAGAAAGATGTCTATAAAAATGAAGCGGCAAAAGAACTTGAAGAGATAAGAAAAAAGCCGGAATTTGAAAAAGCAGAAACAATTGCTATCCTCCGTGAAAAAGGATTCTCAGAGAAAGATGCTCGATCGCTTACCGATATCTACGCGACAAACGAACAATACTGGTTATCATTTATGATGGATCATGAGTTAGAGTTACCGAATCCGACAACTGAGAATCCATTCCTGACCGGCATCGCAACAATTGTTTCCTTCATGGTATTCGGTCTCATTCCGCTTATTCCCTACATCGTACTCAACGGCAGCGAGCAAACATTTATGTATTCAACCTTTGCGACAGTAACTGCACTCATCCTGCTCGGCCTCTTACGTTGGCGGGTAACCGGTGACTCCATTTTCCGTTCAGTGGGTGAAATTGTATTGATCGGCAGCGTCGCTGCAAGTGTTGCGTATTTTGTTGGGACATTATTTTGATGATACAATCTATTCTCATTCCCTTTGCTACCATACTCGTTGCTGAATTTTTGGACAAAAGTCAGTTGTCTATTCTGTTGTTAGCAACCAAAACCAAACGCCATCTCGCCTTACTTTTGGGTGTTTGCCTAGCATTTGTAGTGGTCGATGGTACAGCTATCCTTTTCGGCAGTGTTCTGACAACGCTTATTCCCCATACAATGCTAAAAGTGATTTCAGGAGGTTTGTTTTTGCTTTTTGGCTTTCTCTCTCTGAGACAATCCGACGAAGATGAAACCAAACCGAAAATTATGGCAAATCCCCTTTTTACCGGCTTTCTCATCGTGTTTCTTTCTGAATGGGGCGATAAAACACAGATTGCATCAACAGTATTTGCGACACAATATAAGCCTTTTTTTGTTTTTGTCGGTGTCCTGAGTGCTCTTTTCCTGCTTTCAATAATAGCGGTAACTTTCAGCAAAGTACTACTTCACTATATTCATGTAAGAAACATCCGCCAAATTTCCGGCATACTCTTCATTTTGCTCGGAATTTTCTTCTTATTCGTCTAATTAGTGTATGAATTGCGTAAGAAAATACACTTTTTCTGTCTTCCCGTGCTAGAATTATATCTAAGTCAAGTTGCATCATGCTCATGCACATGATACACTATCGGCCGCGCATCAGTACAGCACTTATATTGCTTCTCTAATTTGCGGAGTAGTTGTGTCTGAGCGTACCTTGCACCTTGACAGTAAGGTTCAGATATAGGCTTTTGTGACGACCACGCATTGCGTGGTTTTTTTATCTTTATTATTTCGCGCCACTTTCCTCTTGCATATATTTCCATGCTCTTTTTTTGTTTTAACAGGCCGTGTCGGTAGTGCTGATGATCCCAACGCGGAACATCGGCAACTGCTTCGGCATGTTAAACAAAACCCCTACACGGGAAGGAGCACTTATGCTGGATCGCTGGAAAGTGGTGCTCTTGGTGCTAGCTCTGTTGCTGGGCAACGCGGGTTCGTCCGCAGCCCAAGCACAAGCAAGTACCAAGACGCTGGTTGGAACCATCCAACTCCTTGTCCACGGTGACCAAACGCCTGACACTCAGGCCAATGGTCATCAACAGGACGCGCCAATAGACATGGCTGTCCTGCAGACACGAGACGGATCTTCCATCCGGCTCAAGCTGACCGCTAGACAAGCGAGTCAGCTGTTCACCGGCGCAGAGGTCCAGGTGAAAGTGCCACTCGGCACCCCACCCGAAACCGCTGTGTCGCCTGTTTCGCTAGTCGTTGAAACCGCAAATCGTACCGTGGCTCCGCAGGCGCTGCCTGCTGGGCCCTACCCGATTGCCCAGGTGTTCTGCCAGTTTGAAGGGGATCCACTCCTCCTCGGGCAAACAGAACCGCCGATGCGGCTTGAGGACTTTGTGACAGCGATCGAGTCCTTGAGTGACGTTCACACCATCAGGTCGCTGTTAAACCAAATGATTGGGCGGGACTTATTAGCCGGAAGTCGGAGTACAAGGCAAGTAGTTAATATGCCAGAACCTCGAGCTAACTACTTCTTGCCAGATCCCGACTTCGGCGATATACCGGACTTCAACAAGATCATGACCCACTGCGCGCAAGCGGCAACGGGGCTGATCAACTTCTCGAACTTCAGTGGGATCAACTTTATCTATTCATCTCTCGGCTGCTGCTTCTGGGGCGGCCGGGGACTCTTCCTGCCTGTAGGGCCAGGCGGGACAAACAAAGAGTTTGGCTACACCCTGGCGGACGGAAACTACCCATGGTGGCTCGCGTTCCTGGCGCACGAGCTTGGACACAGTCTGCCGATCGTGGCAGACTTCGGGTGGTACCACTCCGCAGACCTGCTGCTGCGCATTGGCAACCCCTTTGACCTCATGTCGGAGGTTGCGGCGTACTGCCCAGATGACACCATCTGGCAGTGCACGCCGCAAGGGACGACCGCGATGCAGATGTTACGAGCAGGCCGGAGTCTCCAACTTCGAACGGTCGGACTCCTTGAGTCCGGGCCAGTTGAGGTAACGATCGGTTACCTCCACGAGCCGCTGGCTGCCGGATACCTCCATGCCGTCGAGGTAATCCTGGACAAAGATCGGCGTATCAGTTGCGAGGCCCGGCGCGGCCTGCAGGCAAACGCCGATTATAAGTTGTGGGACATTGACGGAGTAGCATGCTACTTCGTCAATGAGAAGTTCCATGCGCCGCATGAACTTCAGGACCTCGCCGCTAAGTGGTCGGGCGACGGGTCTTCCTTCCTTGACCTAGTCGGCGGGGTCAATGACCCGCCTCTGGAGCTCGAGGGCGTGAGCATTGACGTCCGCAGCAAAACCAGTAACGGCTACCGCCTGCGGCTGACGGTTCCGCAGCGGGCGGTTCTGGCGCACGACATTGACCCCGGAGTCGTCAGTGTCTACGCCAGGAATTTCCCGGCCAACCTGCAACTGCCGGCGACCTTGCCGGTGACGGTCACCGTGAAGCCAGACACGGCGGGAACCGCGGCAATCGTGGAAAAAATCTATCTAGCGCTTGACCGAGAAACCGGGGGCGGCACCCCGACCTGGCGCGGCGCGCTCCCCTGCATCCAGGGGCAGCGCGAGTACACCCTTGAGGCCCATTTACTCGGCCTCAGCACGGACGCCGAGCGGACGACCGAGTTGAATCGGGAGTGTCCTCGGCTGCGGCCGACGCAACAAAGCGGCAGCAGTGAGCTCAAGATCACACCGACGAATTTTCCCCCGGGGACAGCATTCCCGGCTGAGGTCAACGCGCCATATGACCTCAATGGTGCCAGACAGCCGGATCAAATCCGGTTCGTCCTCACCAATGGAAAATTTGTTGGTACCCTGCCGTGCAGAGCTATCCACAACAGCCTCGTCTATAAGGTCTACTTCGCCCTCGGCGACGTGGCCTTGACCCCGAACGAGTTCACGGTAGTGTGCCAACAGCGGTATCTACCCGTAGCGCTGCGATCGGGCTGATCTGAACCCCTGACAAGTAACTTTCTTAAGAGCTCCTGTGGTGTGGAAGACCCCGGGAGCTCAAATTGTTTTAGAACAGTGTGACAACACCCCTTGATTTCTCCCAGACTATACACCTAATATAAATACAGGGTCAAAAAAAATGGAAAGTACAAAAACGATGCAACACCCGCGTGATTTGGGTGTTATTGCTACAGAGAAACAGGTTTTTCTTTACTCACGCCTTTCACATAACGCTGATGCATTTCATATGGGCGCAAGTGTTGATGGTTTGCATTTCAAGTCATCACAAAAAAATCCCACTCTCCATCCACACGAGAAAACAGCTGCGATCGACACCTTCCGCATCTCCCATCTCTACGACAAATATATTCTTTTTTCCAAACACCATGATCATGAACAAACAACGCTTTCGGTAGCAGAATCAAAAGACGCAATCAGCTGGCAAACAATTGACTCCCAGCTTCCTTTTCATGAAACTGCTATGCTCGCACCTGACTACACCTATAACGGTAGTCACGTTGTCTACTATGGTGATACAGAAATTCGCTCAGCATCGACCAAAGATTTTAGAACCTGGCAGAAAAATAAAAATGTCCTTCTTGCTCCCCGTCACACCCACTTTGATAAACACCCACTTGAAGTTGGCAGCGTGATAACGACACCTAAGGGTATTGTTGTTATTTATTTTGTCCGTATACGCAGTCGTGATGGTTTCCATTACAGTGTTGGCGCTGCGCTTTTTGATAAAAAATACCCTACCCGACTGCTTTGGCGAAGTGATACACCGATTTGGGAACAGGATACGCATTGGCCGGGAAAAGTCGTCTATCCGATGGGTGCAGTACATTTCAAATCCCGTTTTATTCTCTACTTCGGTATTGAAGGAGACGGTGTCCACGCAGTCTGCTTTGCTAACTTACATGATCTTCTAGAGGGAAAAGGCGCTGACAGCAAACCGCTACTTGAAAAATCAGCCAGTAACCCAATCATAACGCCTGTTTTAAAACATATGTGGGAATCCAGTGCTACCTTTAATGCTGCCGCAGTGTATGAAGGAGGCAAGGTTCATTTCGTCTATCGTGCCATGGGACCTGAGAATACATCAGTACTCGGTTATGCCGCAAGCTCAGACGGTGTATTTATAGACGAGCGTTCGGATGAGCCAATCTACACGCCTACCGAATGGTTTGAGTATCCGGGGAAATATCCATCAGTCGCCTATATGTCAGGAGGTGGGTATGGCGGCTGTGAAGATCCACGTATCACCAAAGTTGATGATGTATTCTATATGACCTATGTCGCCTATAACGGTAGCGACCCACCCAGAATCGCCTTAACCTCGATAAAAGTTGATGACTTTTTGAATAAACGCTGGAAGCAGTGGGCCAAACCAAAGTTAATTTCTAAACCCGGAGTGGTCAATAAAAATTGTGTTATCTTCCCTGAAAAAATAGATGGTAAATTTGTTGTTATTCATCGAGTATTTCCTAATTTGTTAATTGATTTTGTCGATGATCTTTTTTTCGACAACCGCTATCTGCAGGGACAGTACTCAATTCCGCCGCGAACTGATTCATGGGACAGCCGCAAACTCGGTGCCGGTGCGCCGCCGATGAAAACAAAAGAAGGCTGGCTACTCATTTATCAAGCAGTAGACGATCGTGATCCCGGAAAATACAAAATTGGCGCCATGCTCCTTGATCTTACCGATCCGACCCGTGTGTTATATCGATCGAACAACCCGATTCTTGAACCAACTGAATGGTATGAAAATGAAGGCTTTAAAGCAGGTGTTGCCTACCCTTGCGGCGCAGTGATTATGAACGAACAGTTACTTGTGTACTATGGTGGCGCAGATACGGTTATTTGTGCAGCTTCAGCACCGCTCGATAGATTTATGCGCGATCTTAAGAAATCAAGTCCGGCTAAAAAAACCGAACCGGCACTACAAAAGGTCCACCATTTTGCTTATGCGTCGGCTAACTAAAAAGGTTACAGAAAAGAAAAAAACCATCAGCATACAAGATAAACAACTGAGAGCATTCTTTAAAAAAGGCGGCCGAAAAGGAGCCAGAAAAGACTTCGCAGAGCTTTTACGTCGAGCTGTCAATCCGGACGGATCAAAACCACCTGTGGTATAGTATAAGGGTATGTGGAGAAAGCTCGCCGGATACTCGCTCGTCTCTCTTTCCTCGTTTTGTTTCTTTACGGTATTGTTTCACACCATGGCTCAGGCGCAAATGCCGATTGCTTTTTTGACACCAACTCCAAACTCCCCCGATCAAATCGAGGCTCAATCGGAGCCCAACCCGAGTTCCCCTGATGCAATTAGGTCTCAATCAGGACAGAACCCTACTGTCTCCGAACCCATAGCTTCCAGCCCAACACCTTCCCCTGCAGTAATGCCGTCTCCTACCAACACTCCAATCCCTACACAGACACCACTGCCGACCAATACTCCTACTCCGTTACCAACAAACACACCAACGCCGATCGCATCGGAACCAACCCTTCAACCAACTGTCCCAGCCGCAACTGATTTGGAGTCGTTATTCAATAAATATAGTGCTGAGTACAGCGTAGATAAAGAATTGTTAAAACGCATTGCCCGTTGTGAGTCAGGGTTTAACAATAATGCAGAAAACAGCGGCTATGTCGGTATGTACCAATTTGCGGACCAATCGTGGCAAACAGTCCGCAGAACTATGAATATGGACCCCAACCCTGATCTTCGAAGAAATGCGCAAGAAGCGATAAGAACCGCGGCATTTATGATCTCCCACGGCCAACAAAGTGCTTGGCCGAACTGTTAATGGTCAGTTAAACTTCTTCCACTTCCCTTCAGAAACGAGTGTAATAGTACCATCAACTACAGAAATTGCAGTATCGTCATCGATCGCGTAAAAACTGTTCGTTGTTTGCTGAGCAAGTTGTTCAAGATAGTCAATTCTCACCTTTGGGAACCATTTTGAATTTAGATGCGGTCTGATTTCAAAATCGATAAACCCTAAGCCTTTTGTGTTCTTAAATTTTCCTGTTTTCTCGTAATATAAAATGTCAGCACTCGAGAGTGAAATATTTTTGGCTGTTGCCATACTTCCTGCGCTGATGCCAACATATACTTTTGTTTTTAATAACCCTGCAAGCGCTTTCTCCACTCCGGATTTTTTTATCCATTGCAACAGATATCGTGTATCTCCTCCACCGAAAACTATAATGTCTGCTTTTGTTAAGCTTGGCAGCCAAATACTTCTCGGCACAGCTGCTATATCAATCATATCAAATGAGGCAAAGCCTAATTTTTGAAAATTGTGCATATCAGTAATTAACCATGATTTATCGCCTTCTTCAAGGTTGGCAGCTGTTGGGACAAACGTTATGTGCGCGTTTCTGAATGGCTTACCAAGGAGCCTTTGCAGTTCTTTCTCAATTGATTTATTCGTAATCCCTGAAGAGGTTAACAACAGTTTCATGCGGTAATTATAGCAGAAGATTTTTCATTCTTTATTGTAACAGTACTATAAACGCCAAGAAGATTACTATGTTCTCAGAAACCATTACTATATTGTTGAACTTTGACACCAGGCAGGATTTTTTCTATAGTAAAGATATGTCCCCTAGCCAGAAAAAAATACTTATAACTTTACCCCTCTTTCTCTTGATGTGTACAACAATCATTCGGCCTGTGTTTGCGCAATCTGCCAGACAGGACGTTGAAGGAGCTGCCTCTCTCGGCGTTGCCCGCATGGTCGATCTGAAAGAAAAAAACGTAAAAGACGGAACAGTTATCACCTCAACTGCCAACGGTGCGGCTATGGCAACATCAGGCTATGATCCGCACGTCATGGGAGTCGTCTCACGTGATGCAGCTATTATTTTGAGCACAAATAGCGGTCCAAACGGCGTACCCATCATTGCGACAGGGAGAGTCTATATCCTCGTCTCATCCCAAGGAGGACCAATTAAAAAAGGTGACTTACTGACGACGTCGACCATACCAGGTGTGGCTGTCAAAGCAGTTAAAGATGGCTATGTGCTTGGTTCGGCGCTGGAAGACTACAGTAATTCCAATCCAAAACAAATCGAAACAATCGCCATTGACCTTGACCTGCACTACTTTAACTCGAAACCTGCTTTTCCCGGATCACTGTCTGATATCCTAAAAATCGCACTTCTACCTACTAGAGAAGCGCCAAGTCCTATCTTCAAATACATTGTTGCAGCAGCCGTTACGTTAGCGTCGTTTATTTTAACGTTCTTAAGCTTTGGCCGAACAGCAGCAAAAGGCGTTGAGGCATTAGGGAGAAATCCGGCAGCAAGTAGGATCATTCATCTTGGAATCATTTTAAATATTGGCATTTGTATCGCCATCACCGTGGCTGGACTAACGGTCTCATTCCTCATATTACGACTGTAAGGTTGGCTTCTCTTATCGTTACAAAAAAGGTACAATAGACATGTATGTTCTCTGCCCAATTCGTACTCCAATTTATCCAAACATTTGCCGGTTTACTAACAATAGTTTTTGTCAGCCATTACTTCTTCAAATTCCGTGCCAAAGAAAAAAAACTGGAAGAGAAAGAAAGCAAAATTGATACTGATTACCACCACGTTGTTGATAACGCATTAGCCAAAGAGAGAAAGATACTCGATGATGCCACTCATGAAGCCAATCAAATTATTACCGGTGCCCAGTACGTCAACCACGCATCGCAGGAAGCTGCCAGCCAAGCACTGCAAAAAATGGTTGCTGATATTCAACGAGATGCATCTGATACCGCAAAATCTGTTGATCAAGCATTACAAAAAATGGTAACCGATATGCATAAAGAAGTACTTGAGACGACCCACGAATTCATGAGCAGCTACCAAACGTCTCTCGACAAACTGGCAAATAGATCACTGAATGATTTCCAAACTGTTTCAAAAGATACAGAAGGAGATCTGCAAAAAACCTTGAAAGATTTTCAAGATATTGCCAAAGGACTTGAAGGAGATCTGCAAAAACAAATGAAAGAATTCCATGAAAACTTGCTGCCTAAGCTTGAAAAAGAACTTGATGAATATAAGCAAAACAGAATTAAAGAAGCCGAACAGACAATTAAACAAGTGATCCAAAAAGCATCGCAAGAAATTCTTAATAAATCAATTTCATTAGCTGATCATGAAAAATTAGTAATTGACTCTCTTGAAAAAGCGAAAACAGAAGGAGCATTTGAATAACGTATGGAAAATCTTGACCTATCATACTTTTTTAAAACGAAAATTCAGGCCGGTGATTTTTGCACTCGCCTCGCTACGCTATCTCAGCAAATATATGAAACGAACTTCAATCTGGAAACTGCACTCATCGACGCATTCGGTATGCAAAAAAAAGATAAATTTATCATTCTTCTTCGTGATAATGCGGTTAACACAGACTCGCCTGCATCACTCAAAGAATTTTTAGACAAACTTCAGGAAAAAATTACCGCACTTCCTATTTTGTCACTTACTATCGCTTTTGAGCCGAAGGAGCAAACATTAAACGCAATTTCCGAATGGTTCCTGCTCCATATGAAACGCCAGGTGCTTTTTGAAACGGTTATCGACCCGAAAATAATTGCCGGTGCCGCAATTACGTTTAATGGCAGATATATGGATTTCTCGATTAAATCGAAATACGAAAAAATTCTTAACTCGATCGTCAATCCTATCAGCCAACCAAAAGAAACTCAGTCAGAACCCCCTACTCCAGATGAACAACAGACTACAAACAACACAGCAGGAGGGCAATGAATTAGGCTGAGACTCGAGAAATAAAAAACTTTTCTTATTTCATTCTCAATTTTTAACGCTAATCTCTCAACTAAGAGTATGGACACACAATTTAACGAATTTTTAGAAAAAACCGGCGAATATGGCGTCGTGAGACAAGTAAGTCATCCTATTGTCTTTATCGAAGGCTTACCGAATGTAAAGACTCACGAAGTCATCATGTTTGAAGGTGGACAGAAAGGTGAAGTGTTTACGATTAATAGGGGAAAAATAGAAGCAAGGACCTTTTCTCATGAACCGATCAAAGTCGGAACAAAAGTAACGAGGACCGACCAACTGCTTTCTGTTCCTGTCGGAGAAGAACTTCTGGGACACACCATAAGTCCCTTAGGCGAACCGTTGGACCCAACTATCCAATTTACACTACCGAAGGAAACGAGAAATTTAGACGCCAAACCAACCGGAATTTCGGGCAGACAAAAAATTACCAAACAGCTTGTGACCGGTGTCTCGCTGATTGATTTACTCATTCCCCTTGGCCGCGGTCAGCGCGAACTGATCATTGGCGATCGTAAAACCGGTAAATCATCACTCTTACTCACCACGATAAAAAAACAAACCCAAGAAGGCATTATAGCGATCTATGCTGCTATTGCCAAAAAGAAAAGTGACATAAAAAAACTTCAGGTATTTTTTGAAGAAGAAAAAATTATGAACAGAATAGTAATTGTTGCGACAAGTTCATACGACTCCCCAAGTTTGATTTATCAAACACCCTATGCAGCTATGGCGCTTGCCGAATATTTCAGAGAAAAGGGCCAGCATACGCTTTTGATACTGGATGATTTATCCACACACGCTAAGTTTTATCGCGAACTATCACTCCTTGCCCGCCGCTTCCCCGGTCGGGACTCGTATCCTGGCGACATTTTCTTTGTTCATTCAAAACTTTTGGAACGTGCCGGCAACTTCAAACATCCAACTGCAGGCGAAGTCTCAATTACCTGTTTACCTGTAGTTGAAATTGTTGAGGGTGACTTAACAAGTTACGTCTCAACGAACGTCATGGGTATCACAGACGGCCACATTTATTTTGACAGTAACATGTATTACAAAGGCATGCGCCCGGCTGTCAATATCCCGTTATCGGTTACCCGCGTTGGCAGACAAACACTTGATAAATTGAACCGGGAGATTAACAAAGAACTTACTGCATTTTTGAGTCAATATGACCGGCTACAAAATCTCTCTCATTTCGGGCAGGAGCTGACAATCGAAGTGAAACGCTCCCTTGCCCGCGGCGAAATGCTCTATACATTCTTTAATCAGCCGTACCAACTCACCATACCGGCTATTGTCCAAATAGTTATCCTCTCAATGATTCTCCAAGGACTTATTTATAACAAAGAAATGATGGAAAAAGTGAGGGTGAAGCTCACTGAAGCATATTTTCGGCGTGAGAGCCGTGAATTATTGGAAAATCTTACCAAAACGGCTGATGTAAAAGTATTTAACGAGAATGTAATGAAAAACAAAGATGCTATTATGGCACTCGTTGAACCGAAAGATCAATCAGCCCCACAACAACCCCCTCCACAGCAGCCCGGTGGGCCACCGCCACAACAGCCCAACACGCAATCCCCGGCTCAAGCGGGGCCACCTAACGGACCATCGCAGCCAGCTACCCAACCAACAGCAGCGACACAACTACAGTAGTCTGTTATTATAGTAGTAGTTCATTAATGAGGGAGTTAACAGTTAGTTAACACACTTGTTAATAACAAATGCAACCCTATGCCGCAGCGAAAAAAAGTATTAGAAGACTTAGAAGCACTAAACAGTTTGAAAAACCTGGCTTCCTCATACGAAGAAGTTGCTGTTATTAAGATGCAGCAGATTAAGGATACGGTATTAAGGACCCGGGACTTCTTAACTGAGCTTTCAGTCGTGTTCGTTGACTTAAAATCCTCCTATGCCAGAGAGGTAAAAGACCTGATGGCTCGTCAAAGAAAAGGCGATAAACATATTTCACAACTTTTGCAGAAAAATGGCAAACCACTTATGGTTTACTTGTCTTCAAACGGAAGACTGTATGGGTCTGTTACGCAAAAAACGTTCAAACTATTTGCTCAGGACTTAAAAAAACCCGAATCTGATACTGCAGATATTGTTGTCATCGGCAGTGCAGGAAAAGAGATGTTAGATAACACCGGTATTGTCAAAAATAGACAATATGAGTACTTTGAGATCCCTGATACGAGTGTTGAAATCGGTCATATCAAACAACTCATGAAAAAATTTCTGCAATATGAAAGAGTGTCTGTCTATTATGGCAAGTTCGGAAACGTGGTTAAACAAAGTCCTATCTCAACGAGTATTACCGGTGAGGATATTTTCGAGACAGAAGTACCGATGAGTATTCCCCGGGAAGATCGTTTCATCTTCGAGCCAACGCTGGAAAAGATTTTCTATTTTTTTGAAACACAAATTATGGCAAACTTGTTCAGTCAGACACTGCTTGAGAACCAACTCGCCCGTCATGCATCCCGTGTGAACGCCATGGAAGAGGCGCTTATCCACATTGAAGACGAGTCAAAAAGACTCCATCAAACAAAAAACCGTATCAAGCATCAGATGCAAAACAAGAAACAGCTAGAAAGTATCGGCGGAATGCTTCTATGGGAATGATATGCTTACTGGTAAAGTCGTCAGTGTAAAAGGACAAATCATCGAAGTCGAATTTCCTGAGGAAAAACCTCGGATCTATGATGTATTGATCGACCAAAAAGACCCCACAATTAAAATGGAGGTCTATACATCTGCGTCGCCAAACAGTTTTTTTTGCCTCGCTCTCACCCATGTCACATCACTCCATCATGGATCAGTTGTTACCAATACCGGCCAACCGATAAAAGTTCCTGTCGGCGAGGAAGTACTCGGCAGAGTTATTGACACCTTGGGTGAAGCGCAAGATGGTATGGGCGAAATAAAAGTAAAAGAATTACGCCCTATTATCGCCAAAGATGTGAGCTTTGAAAACGTTCATATACCGAAAGATGTATTAGAAACGGGTATAAAAGTTATTGATTTTTTTACACCCATTGTAAAAGGCGGTAAGGTCGGATTATTCGGCGGTGCGGGTGTAGGCAAAACAGTTATTATCTCTGAAGTCATTCACAATTTGGTTATCTTAAACCCCGAAAAAAATGTATCAGTATTCACCGGTGTTGGAGAGCGAACACGCGAAGGTGAAGAGTTATTTGAAACCTTAAAAGAAAGTAAAGTTATGCAAGGTGTTAGCCTGATCTATGGTAGTATGGGAGAGAATCCTGCTCTTAGATTCAGAACTGCCTTTACCGGGGTTACGCTTGCAGAGTATTTCCGAGATATGATGGGAAAGGACGTACTCTTTTTTATTGATAACATATTCCGATTTGCACAATCCGGGTATGAATTATCAACGTTAATGAACTCTATCCCCTCTGAGGGAGGCTACCAGTCTACGCTAACAAGTGAAATGGCCTCGTTCCACGAACGACTGGTATCGACAATGAAAAACGCAATCACTACGTTTGAAGCCATTTATGTTCCGGCCGACGATATTACTGACAGCGGTGTACAAGCTATCTTCCCTTATCTTGACTCAAGTATTATTCTTTCACGCGCTATTTACCAGGAAGGACGATTTCCGGCAATTGATATTCTCGGATCAAATTCATCAGCGCTCAATCCTGATACGGTCGGAGATGTACATTACCAAACGGCAATCGATGCCCAAGCCTTATTAAAAAGAGCATTATCTCTGGAAAGAATTGTTTCCTTGATCGGTGAATCTGAACTTTCAGCTGACGATCAGATTATTTATAAGCGCTCAAAATTCCTTAAGAACTATATGACCCAAAACTTTACTGTTGTTGAAGCCCAAACTGAAAAAAAAGGAGTATATGTTCCACTGAAAGATACTGTTGCTGATGTGAAAGCCATTTTGGAAGGAGCTGTTGATAAACTTCAGCCTGAAGATATGTTATTTATCGGAACGTTAAAGGATTTGGAGCAGAAAAGGCAAGCAGCGGCAGCACCACCCGCACCTGTCCAGCCTGCTACTCCACCCTCAGCTCCGGCCGCAGCACCGCCAGCCCAACAGCCACAAGCTGCGGCAAAATGATACTATTATAGAGAGTAATCGCAGATTGTCTTTTAATAATCAAAACTGCTAACGATAAACGTGTATGGCCAACCAAAAATTACTGCAAGTACGAGTAAGAGATACCCAAAAAATCATTTATGAAGGCTCTGTTGATCGAGTAAGCTCTTTTAATGAAGTCGGTCCATTTGATGTATACCCAACCCATGCCAATTTTATTTCCATTATTCGACAGGAGTTAGCGTTTTACCAACACAAAGAAAAAGTGAAAGAGTTAAAAATCGAACAAGCAGTCATGAAAGTAAAACAGGACAAAGTCTCAATCTTCTTAGGTATTGAAGCGTTCCAATTAGATGATGAGATGATTTCCCAACCTACAAAAGAGCCAAAAAAATAATACAAGCTTCGTTTACTAACGAATATTCGATATTCATCCTCTACTCTTTTTTATTAGTTTCAAAATCTCGTTTACCGTAATTGCAAAAAGTTGACTCATTTTTCACAAGAGACCAGGACCCATAACTATATAAAACAATTAAGCGATATGGGTTCGCATATTTTGATCTGGCATGCGTGAAGTTGGCCACAAAAAAGAACACGTATATTGCCCATAATCAATTAAACGGTACAGGTATACTTATTGAAACATAAGGCTTAAAGTAAAAAATACGTTTTTGTGAAATAAAAATGAACTCTTCCGTGAAAACGAATTTTCATGAAATAATTAATTTTTGGTATATTTTTCTTGAGCTATTTGAGAAAAGGCCGAAAGGTAGGCAAAAACACATACTTTTAAAAAGTTTTTTTAATTGCTCATATCCCCTATTTTTAATCAGCCTCAAACTAAAAAATGCGATTGTAAGAAAATTACTATTGGACGCTGTTTCATGAAATGTTTGACTAAAAGATGGAGAAAAGTGTAAATTTGTAAATAAACACTCCTGCAAGCTAATCTATTCTTTATGATCACATATAGATATCTAATATACTAATTATAATCTCTAAAACAAGCTAATCCGCTGCGCAACCTAACGTTTATATTGTAAACAAAATCAAATCGATGATTTTTTTGTGATTTTTAGTGTTATTGACTACTAATATAAAAGGACTTTACACTTGATTTAGGCAGGATAAATCGTAAAAAAGTACATGAGTTCTGCCCGCTCATATAATCCAAAACTATTGACTTTGCAACAAGCCGCTAAAAAACTAGCGGTCTCTGTTGACACACTTCTTGAGTGGAACGAACACCACATTCTTACCCCCACAATTACCCAGGACGGCCAAATAGGATACAGTGAAAGACAACTTGAGCAATTCATCAAGATCAAACAATCTCTCCTCACCGGTACACCTGTTTCCAAACAATTGCCAAGTGAACAAGCTCGGTCCCAAGTCCTTGCACTCCAAGAAAAACTGCGGAAAGCGCGCGAGGACTCACCAAACAAAGTTGTTTCTGATGAACTGCTAGGCTCATCCACTCCTTCTTCTCAGCCTGAAAGAGTCTCGTTATTTCAGAAAATCGTTCGCTGGGTAGGACAAGGCTTCTACGAAGATGAATTCATAAAGCAATATTTCCGCTCACAAATCAAAGAGTCACTGAGTTTCCGGATTGGTATTCCGTCCAAAGCAAATTTCTGGTTCCCGCCAAAGCAGTATGCCTTTATTTTCCTCGGAACGCTTTGCATTGCGCTGGCGGCACTATTTAGTCAACAACATCGGTTCAAATTCATGATTGAAGATCGTAAGCAGCAAGAACTGGCATTTGAGCGGGCAAACGAGTTACAAAGTGTTTTGGCTGCACAGACAAGCAAATTAAAACTCACCGGCAATATCATTTTCGCACTCCCTGTCATCATGAAAGACAACGTCGCAATCGGCAAAAACTTGAATGTCACAGGAGAAAGCGTTTTTGAGGGAGATATTACTGCCCCGAATATTATTTACAGCATTACTGCCGGCGATAATATTACTATCAGTGGCGACAAGCAGTCTCCCACCATATCTGCTGACTTCTCAAGTACTGACACACTCCAAACAGTTACTGAACGGGGCGCTGAGACAGACCAGGATTTGATATTAAGTGGAAACGTCACGTTGGAAAGCCCGCTCAGCATGGCACAACTCTCTGCAGATCCGGGCGGAGCAACGAATGGATCGATTTACTACAACACATCCTCAGGAACATTCCGGTGTTTTAAAGGCGGCACCTGGAGTAATTGTGACACTTCTAACGCTGCGTTCGCAGGTTTCGTACTGGCAGCCACATTAGGCACGGATCAAACCATTTCAAGCGGCGATATCGTCACTATCGCTGCAGATAACGGTATCACCACCACTGCAGGCCTCGACGTTGATACCGTTACCGTTGGACTCGACGTAGATACCGTTGGCACTACCTCTACCACAGGTGCTAATTCTGGTTTGGAAGTTACCACTAGCGGGCTGTCTCTGCTAAGAGGTTGTGCTAATGGTGAGGTGCTCCGCTGGAACACTGTTCTCTCACAATGGGAATGCGGTAGCTCAGCGGCCACTGCTGTTGTTACCCTTGAAGAAGGGAATGTCGAACTTACAAGTACTGCATCGAGTACTGATTTCCTCGGCGGAGATTTTGACTTATCGTTGGACGGAACAAGTGAAGTCGACATTCAACTTGCATCTACCCTCACCTCTGTCACCGGTGTTGCCGGCAATTTCAATGTCGGAGGAAATCTGACTGTTACCGGGAACACGACGTTGGTTGATAACAACACCTTCATCGTTGACAATGCAGATGCCACCAAACGAGTGCGGTTTGAAACATCTGCTCTCCCGACCGGCACAACACTTATTCTCGGCATTCCGAACAGCTCAAATGCTGATATCTGTCTTTCATCAGGAAACTGTGCCGGCTCAGGTGGTCAAGTCGGCGGCACTGGAACGCTCAATAGGTTAGCTAAGTTCACAGTTACCGGCTCAACCATCGGGGACTCTTCCATCTCAGATGACGGCGCACTCGTTACGCTCACTACCCCACTCGCTATAACCGGAGCTGCTACTGACATCCAAACAACCGGTAATGAAGACTTAACTCTTTTGGCCAGCGGCACAGGAGAGGTTGTCCTTAACGATACCGTACAACTTCCCACCATCAGCGGTGTTGCAGGCAATACATTACTATGTCGAAACCTATCAAACCAGATCTCAACCTGTGCTTCTGGTGCAAGCGGAACGACACTACAACAAGCATACGATGCCGGGAACAGCATCACCACAACTGATGCGAGGGATATAGATTTTGTCTTAGCTGATACCGCAACCGACTCAAATTTTGATGTGGATATAGGTGCGGATAATACAGTCTCAATTTCGCGAAGTGATGGCGCCAGCGTTGAAGCTCCGGCGCAACTTTTGCTTTTAGAGAACCTCGACACTGACCTTACAATTGCTGACGGCTTAGCCATAAACGTCGCAGCCGGCGGCAGTATCACCGATGCAATCGACGCATCAGATACCGATATCGTGAATGCGATTAATATCGGCACGAACAATATCGTCGGTACTACAGGTGCGATTGATCTAAGTAATTTTGATGTTGATGCATCAGGTAATACAACAATCGGCGGCACTTTAGGCGTCACCGGTACGACTACCCTGACTGGAGCACTCACAGCAAACGGCGCAGTGACGCTGGGAGATGCGGCTGCAGATACAGTGACAGTAAACGGAACGACAAGTTTCCTCAATGGCACTTCCTTCACTCCCACCGGAACGACTGACGTCACGTTCACAACTGATGCTGATTCAACAGTTATTTTGACTGGCCTGCAAACATCAGCCGGCAGCTTTCCAGCACATTGGGATCCTAAGCTTAGAATTCCACGTGGACAAGTTGTCGCG
>JADMIO010607009.1_pt1 | contig 54521 bp, 43 predicted proteins | sample 8958161 | NCBI WGS metagenome assembly JADMIO01 (sample SAMN16585339, study PRJNA669376) | soil metagenome | isolation source: Crop rotation soil | place: USA: Cullars Rotation, Alabama | collected 2011
CCGACGGCGTGCACGTGCATCCCATGCATTCCATGCACTACATCAAGAACCGCCTGTTGCCGGGCCTTGCCGAGGGCGCGGCACGGGCCGGCCGCGATCCCGCGACGATCGACAAGATCATCCCGGTGATCGTGGCGGCAGGCGACACGCCCGAGGAGCGGGCGACGCCGATCAAGGAGGCCAAGACCACGCTCGCCTTCTACGGCGCGACGCCCAACTATGCCTTCCAGTTCGACGATCTTGGCCATGTCGGACTGCGCGACAAGCTGCGCGACTGCCTGCGCTCGGGATATGAGGCTGCAAGCCAGGCGCTGATCACCGACGAGATCCTCGACCAGTTTGCCGTGGTCGCGCGCTGGGACGACGTCGCCGACCGGATGATCGAGCGCTACAAAGGCATTGCCGCGCGCCTCGTCATCTACCTGGCTTCGCACTGGCGCGAGGTCGATCCGAAGGTCCTGGAGCGCTGGGGTGAAGTGGCGAGGGCCGTGCGTAAGGCGGCATGAGGGAGGCATGAAATGGCGGGACTTCTGAACGGGCACATAGCGGCCGTGACCGGCGGCGGATCGGGAATCGGCCAGGGGATCTGCCTGGCCTACGCGCGCGAGGGCGCCGAGGTCATCATCCTCGATGCCAACCCCGACGGCGCCAAGGAAACCGTCGGGCTCGTAACGGCTCAGGGCGGCAAGGCCTCCGCAATGAAGCTCGACGTGACCGACCGGCAGGCATGCAAGGCCGCTGCTGCGGAGATCGCCCGTACGCGCAAGATCTCGATCCTGGTCAACAACGCTGGCATCAACCGCCGCAATCCGATCACCGGCGATCCGGCGGCCGTGGCCAAGGACTGGGACGACATCCTCTCGATCAACCTCGACGGCATGTTCAACGTCACGCACGCCTTCCTCGACCAGCTCCGCGCGACCAAGGGTCGGGTCGTCAACATCGGCTCGATCCAGTCCTTCGTGCATGTGAGCTGGCCGAACTCGGCGGCCTATACGACCTCCAAGCATGGCGTCCTGGGCTTTACGCGCGCTCTCGCAGCAGAACTCGGCAAGGATGGCGTGCGCGTGAACGCCATCGGGCCCGGCCTGATCGAGACGAAAATCAATGCCGAGGCGCGAGCCAAAAACCCCGACATGGTGGCCGCCGTCATGCGGCACACGCCGCTTGGCCGCCCCGGCAAGCCCGAGGACATCGCGGGGCCCGCGGTGTTCCTGGCCTCGGACCTTGCGTCTTACGTCACCGGCTGCATCGTCATGGCCGATGGCGGCTTCAGGACGGTGTGAAGGAGAAGCCCATGCAGACGAAAACCGGTGGATGCCTGTGCGGAGCGGTGCGCTACGAAAGCGATGGCGCGCCACAATTCTCGCTGCAATGCCATTGCCGCGATTGCCAACAGGCGAGCGGTGCCCCGCATGTGGCGGCCGTGCGCGTGTCGTCGGCCGACTTCCGCATCGTCAAAGGCACGCCCAAGCGCTACGTGTCCAAGGCCGACTCCGGCAACGCGATCACGCGCACCTTCTGCGGCGACTGCGGCACGCCGCTCTATGTCCAGGTTTCGACCCGGCCGGATATCGTGGGTGTCCGCGTCTGCACCTTCGACGATCCTTCCTGGTTCCGGCTGGAAGCCAATATCTTCGTCAAAAGCGCGCAGCCGTGGGACCACAGGGACCCTGGTGTACCGGCCTTCGAGACCTATCCCGGCGGCAAGGCGTACTAGGCGGCGTTATTTTTGAGGGCCCTTCATGACGACGGGCTTGCCATCGACGCTGAAATCTCCCGACTTCAGACTGCCGTCGGCCACGGCGAATCCTTCGGCCGCCAGGCCGCGCTTCAATAGCTCGCGGATAGCCGCTGCCCGGCTCGGCATCCGCGTGGCAAACCGCCAAGTATCCAGCGCTTCAAGCTCTTTGACCGTCAGCATGATTTGCAGACGCTCGCCCCTCGTTACGTTCGCCATCTCCAATTCCCCCGTCAGAGAATCATGTCCGGAAGTCACTTACTCATTAATAGCAAATAGCATTATATACGTCTATTTAGCATTAGAAGTTGTATGTGCAAGTGGCTTTTTCAAAGCAGACAAAGGCTAAACAGATTGCGCCTCCTAGTTAGCCTGTAACATATTGATATATCAGGATAATTGTCGTCGAGTGGGCCTCCAGAGAGGTACCCATGACCGTTCTCAATTTTGCACGGGCTCCCAAGCCGGCGCCGCTCGATCTCGTCAGCGAAGCTAACCACCGCATCGCCAATCAGCTCGGCGCGCTGCTGGCGATCATCCAGAAAGAAATCGCCGCGATGCGGGCAGGACCCTCCACGATGCCCCGCGAAGAAGTGGTCGGTGCGTTGAATGAGATGCTCGGCCGGATGCACGCTCTGTCGTCTCTGCATCGCAGCTTCGCCGCGCACCCGGCGCAAGGCGAACTCGAGCTTACCCAAGTGCTGACCGACGTCCTGGTCGAGATGAAGAAATCCGGCATCTTCGGCGATCGTCTGCACATCGGTGCGATTACCGGCGTGGGCTGCAGGGTCGAAGCCTCGCGGGCTTCCATGCTGGCGCTGGCTTTGTCGGAAATCGCGACTAACGCGGTGAAGTACGCTCATCCCACGGGACTGCCCGTCGAGATCAGCATGGCCAGCACGCCGGCACCCGATGGTGGCTTGGTGCTGGAGATCTCAGACGATGGCGTGGGTCTCCCGGAAAATTTTGTTGAGCAGCGCGACGCCGGCGTGGGCCTGAAGCTCCTGAGGTCGCTCGTGGAAAGATGTGATGGCCAGCTTACCATTCGATCGGATGCGCTCGGTCTCACCTACGACATCCGGCTTCCACCGACATGAGCAGCGCCTTGAGTTACTCGGCGAATCGTTCGGCTGCAAAAGCCGAGAGATCGACGTGGCGCGCAGCCCCTTCAAGGATCAGCTCCGCCATCGCCTCGCCGGTCGCGGGCGCATTGAGCATGCCCCAGACGCTGTGGCCGGTCGCCACATAGGCGTTGTCCATCCCCGGCACTTTGCCGATCAGCGGCAATCCATCCTCGACGACCGGCCGAAAACACGCTTGTCGCGCCACGATCGGCGCCGCTTCAAGCGCCGGCGCAAGCGAACGGCAGAGCGCTTCCAGCCGTTCATGCGCGCCGGCGTCGGCCGCGACGTCGGCGGGATTCCACGGTAGAGCCGCCGTAGAGGAAACCGCGCAGGCCCACACCGTGCCGTTGGCCCGCGGAAAAATCTCCGGCGTCAGCACCTCGCCGCTCGCTTCCTGATATTCGAGGAACAGCGCCTCGGGGGGAATGGCGTCGCCGGTCTTGAAGATCAGGCTGTGGCCCTTGAAGCCGTACACCTGGGGCAGCCCCTTGAAGTTCGACCACGGGCCCATCGCGATCACCATCGCATCGCCTTCGACGGTCTCGCCGCCTTCGAGCACCACGCCGCCGCGTGTCAGTCCCGTAACAGTGCCGTGTCTAACCTCCGCGCCCGCCGCAACGGCTGAGCGCACCAGGCACGTCGTAAAGGCACGTGGCTCGACAATCGCTGTCGTCTGCGGCGCACCAATCTGTCCCGTGATCGTCACACTGTCGGAGAGCCAAGGCAGTCTCGCTGGACGGCCCGAAGATTTTCCCGCGGCCGCGTGTCCGGCATAAGTCGTGAGGCGCCGATAACCCCAGGGATTGCCGAGCGCCTCGGCCAGCTTCGCGTGCAACTCAAAACTTCGCCGTGCAAGGCGATCGACCGGCGTGCCGCGGCACCAGTCGAGCGCCAGGAAGCCGCCGGATTTGCCCGAGGCCGCACCCGCCACCTCATGGCGTTCAATCACGACCGGCCGCGCACCCTTCAGGCTCAGGAAGTAGGCGATGGCGGCGCCGATCACGCCTCCACCGCAGATGATGATGCGTCTGGGCCGGCTCATACCCTATTTATTGCGGGTCATTTGTGAGGTGTCCAAGGAAAGCGCGTCACCCACTTTGCCCTCCCGTGCGCGGGAACCCTTGCGCCCGCGATGGGTTCTTATCCCATGACAGCGCGCTACACCGCGGGGGCAGGGGATGCCGGTGTATCGTCCGTCCCGCGTGGGCGGGCGCTTAAAGTCAGTCATCTCGACCTTCGCGACGTCAGCTCCTTGCAGGCGTGTGAGGAGGCTGCCCGTCGTGCAGCCGAGCTGCATTTCAGTCACTTGTGCATCGGTCCGCTGTTCGAGCTTGGTTCGGCCAATGATCCCCTCCTTGTGACAGATCACCGGCGCGCCGTCGCCGCTTTGGCTTTGGCCGGATCGCCGCCGAAGGTCCTGCAGGCCATTGCCAGCGCCTGTGATCGCAACGGCCTTTCGCTGGTGGTGGATATCGTCCTCGATCGCATGGCTCTCGATGGCGCCTCCGCGCGGGAGCTGGCGGGTCTCTACGCCGCATCGCCTGGTCTCAATCCGTTGGATCCGCGCATCGGTCGGCATGACGCCTCGTCGGCCATCCTGCGCGACGATGCCGGCGGACGGGCGGCACAATGGTGGGCGGGGCGTCTCACCGAACTGATTTCGGCCGGGGCCAAGGGGTTTCGCCTGCTTGGCCTGCGCGATCTCCCGCGGGGCGTCTTGCGCGCCGTGATCGAGGCGGCGCCGGCCAAGGCCGGCTGTGCCTTCTGGGCGTGGACGCCGGGCCTCGACTGGTCGCGCCACACCGAACTTGCCGACGCCGGCGTATCGGCGGTCTTCGCCTCGACCTGCTGGTGGGATGGAAGCGCCGCCTGGTACGTGGAAGAAATCGAGTCGCTGCGACGCGTGGCGCCGGTCATAGGCATCGCCGCGCCACCCTACGGAGGCACCGATAGGGACGTCGGCGGCGGTCCGTCCTGCGCGCGCCTGCGCCGCGATCTCACCTTGGCTGCGGCCACCACCCAAGGGCTGTTCCTGTCGAGTGCGGGGCTGAGCGACGTTCTCTCGGCTGAAATCATCCACGCCAACGCGCTGGCCGACGAACTGGTGTGCCGCGGCATCTCCGGTGAGCTGCGCTGCCTCAATGGCCCCGGCGAAGTCGTGTCGATGCTGGTGCGCGTCGACAGTTCCGACGCCCGCGCGGCAAGCGGCGGTGTTGCGATCCTCGTCAATTCCGATCGCGCGGGCGTGCGCGAGGTGTCGGTTGATCTTGCGGCATTGCCGCCGTCGGCCGGCATTGCGCTGGGTGCCGACGGCGTGTCGCTTCGCCACTTGTCCGCAGAGGAGGTTCGCGTGATCAAGGTGGCGCCGACTCTCGCCGTGGCGGCCGACGGTCCCAACCGTCGCCAGGATGAGGAGAACGTCCGGGCCGCGGCAGCCCAGCCGCCCATCGTCATCGATCGCATCAACCCCAGCGTTTCAGGCGGGCCTTTCGCGGCCAAGCACATCGTCGGCCGGCCGTTGACGATCGAGGCCGACATCTTTGCCGACGGTCATGATCTGCTGGCCGCGGAGGTGCAGTGGTGGTCGGCCGACGACAAGGAACGCCTGAGCGTTCCGTTGACGCCGATCGGCAACGACCGCTGGCGCGCCACGATTACGCCGCGCCGGGTCGGCCGTCATTATTTTGCCGTCGAGGCGTGGCGCGACGAATATGGTTCGCTCTGCCATGCCCTCGACCTCAAGCATCGCGCCGGCCTCGACGTGGCGGCAGAAGTGGCCGAGATGGATGCATTCTTGCGTCGTCTCCCCGGGAAGGGGATGGCAACCCTGGCGTCGGCCGCCAGGTCGGCTACGCCCGCGGCCGCTGTTGCGCTCCTGGTTGCGCCGGCAGCCCGCGCGCAAGTCGCTGCTGTCGGCCAACGCCGCTTCCGGGCGCAGGAAGGCCCGCTGGCCGTTGAGGTCGAGCGGCCGCAGGCGGAGTTCGCCGCCTGGTACGAGCTCTTCCCGCGATCACTCACCGACGATATCTCCCGCCATGGCACCTTCGACGATGTGATCGCGGCGCTCCCGCGTGTGCGCGCCATGGGTTTCGACGTTCTTTACTTTCCACCCATCCATCCGATCGGCCGCACCAACCGCAAGGGGCGCAACAACAGCTTGTCGGCCGGCCCGGACGATCCCGGCAGTCCATACGCGACGGGCGGCGAAGGCGGCGGCCATGATGCGATCCATCCCGCGCTGGGCACGCCGGGCGACTTCCGCCGTCTCATCGCTGCGGCGCGCGGGCAGGGGCTCGAGATCGCGCTCGACTTTGCCATCCAGTGCTCGCCCGACCATCCCTGGCTGCGCGACCATCCAGACTGGTTCCGCCGCAGGCCAGACGGTTCGATCAAGTACGCCGAGAACCCACCCAAGAAGTACGAGGACATCGTCAATGTCGATTTCCACGCCGACGAGGCGGTGCCCGGTCTCTGGCTCGCGCTACGCGACGTCGTGCTTCACTGGGTTGGCGAAGGTGTCCGCATCTTCCGGGTCGACAATCCGCACACCAAGCCCTTGTCCTTCTGGCAATGGATGATTGGCGACGTCCGCGCCCGCCATCCCGACGTGATCTTTCTCTCGGAGGCTTTTACACGGCCGAAGATGATGTATCGGCTGGCCAAAGTCGGCTTCTCGCAGTCCTACACCTACTTCACTTGGCGCAATGCCAAGCAGGAGATCACCGACTATCTGCGCGAGCTCACCACCACCGAGGTCGCCGACTATTTCCGCCCGCACTTCTTCGTGAACACGCCGGACATCAACCCGTTCTTCCTGCAAGGCTCCGGGCGCGCCGGCTTCCTGATCCGTGCCGCGCTGGCTGCCACCCTGTCAGGCCTGTGGGGCGTCTACTCCGGCTTCGAACTGTGCGAGGCCGCGGCATTGCCTGGTCGTGAGGAGTATCTCGATTCGGAGAAATACGAGATCCGGCCGCGCGATTTCTCCGCCCCCGGCAACATCGTGGCCGAGATCACGCTGCTCAATCGCCTGCGCAAGGCTCATCCTGCCCTTCACAGCCATCTCGGCGTCAGTTTCTACAATGCCTTCAACGATCAGGTGATGGTCTACGGCAAGCGGATGCCGGGCGCCGAAGACATGATCCTCGTGGCCGTCAGTCTCGATCCGCACCGGCCGCAGGAGGCGGCTTTCGAAGTCCCGCTGTGGGAATGGCGGCTGCCGGATGACGGCGCCGTCGACGTCGAGGATCTGGTCCGCGGCGAACGCTGGGTCTGGCAGGGCAAGAACCAGCATCTTCGACTCGACCCGGCAATTCTCCCCTTCGCCATCTGGCGGATCGCCCCGCGGAGGCCGGCATGAACGCGCCCGTGGCCGATCGACTGCCGGTTGCAACCGACGCCTTGTGGTACAAGGACGCCATCATCTACCAGCTCCATGTGAAGTCGTTCTTCGACTCCAACGACGACGGCATCGGCGACTTTCCCGGCCTGATTTCGCGCTTGCCCTACATTGCCGAGCTCGGGATCAACACGATCTGGCTTCTGCCGTTCTATCCCTCGCCGCGGCGTGACGACGGCTACGACATCGCCGAATACACCGCCGTCCATCCCGAGTACGGCACGCTCGACGACGTGCGCCGCCTGATCGACGAGGCGCATCGGCTGGGCCTCCGCGTCATCACCGAGCTGGTGATCAATCACACCTCCGACCAGCATCCCTGGTTCCAGCGCGCTCGCCTGGCGCCGCCCGGCTCGTCCGAGCGCGAATTCTATGTCTGGTCCGACAGCGACCAGAAATATGCCGACACCCGCATCATCTTCCTCGACACCCAGCGTTCGAACTGGACCTGGGACCCCGAGGCCAAGGCCTATTACTGGCACCGTTTCTACGCCCATCAGCCCGACCTCAATTTCGACAATCCCGCCGTTCTCGACGCCGTGCTGGGCGTGATGCGCTTCTGGCTCGACATGGGTATCGACGGGTTGCGGCTCGACGCGGTGCCCTATCTCGTCGAGCGCGAAGGCACCAACAACGAGAACCTGCCCGAGACTCATGAAGTCCTGAAACGCATCCGCGCGGAGATCGACGCCTCTTATCCCGATCGCATGCTGCTTGCCGAGGCCAACCAGTGGCCGGAGGACACCAAGGAATATTTCGGCCAGGGCGACGAATGCCACATGGCCTTCCACTTTCCGCTGATGCCCCGCATGTACATGGCGCTGGCGCGCGAGGACCGTTTCCCCGTCACCGACATCATGCGCCAGACGCCGCAGATTCCCGACAACTGCCAATGGGCGATCTTCCTGCGCAACCATGACGAGCTCACGCTCGAGATGGTGACCGATTCGGAGCGCGATTATCTCTGGCAGACCTACGCCACCGACCGGCGGGCGCGGCTGAACCTCGGCATCCGCCGCCGGCTGGCGCCTCTGCTCGAGCGCGATCGCCGCCGCATCGAGCTGATGAACTGCCTGTTGCTGTCCATGCCGGGCGCGCCGGTCGTCTACTATGGCGACGAGATCGGCATGGGCGACAATATTCGCCTCGGCGATCGCGACGGCGTGCGCACGCCCATGCAGTGGTCGCCGGACCGCAATGGCGGCTTCTCGCGCGCCGATCCGGCGGCACTGGCACTGCCGACCATCATGGACGCCCTCTACGGCTACGAGACCGTTAACGTCGAATCCCAGACACGCGACGTGCATTCGTTGCTGCACTGGATGCGCCGCATGATCGCTGTGCGCCGTACCCATGCCGCATTCGGACGCGGCACTCTGCGCTTCCTCTATCCGAAGAACCGCAAGGTGCTGGCCTATCTGCGCGAGCTCGACGGTGAGGTCATCCTGTGCGTGGCCAACGTCTCGCGGTCGCCGCAGGCCGTCGAGCTCGACCTCTCCGAATTCGCCGGACGCGTGCCGGTAGAGCTGAATGGCGGCTCCCTGTTTCCGCCGGTCGGTCAACTGACCTACCTTCTGACGCTGCCACCCTACGGCTTCTATTGGTTCATCCTCGCGAGCGAGACCGAAGCGCCTTCCTGGCACACGCCGGCGCCTGAACCTTTGCCCGATTACGTGACGGTGGTCCTTCGGTCACAGTTGACCGATGGTCTCCGGGCAGCGGCGCCGGTCCTCGAACGCGAGGCGTTGCCGCCATATCTCGCCAAGCGCCGCTGGTTCGGTGCCAAGGACAAGCAACTGCAGTCCTCGCGCTTCGCCTATCTGGCCCGCCTGCCCGGCGTCGAGCGCGAGCTCGTTCTCAGCGAGCTCGAGGTGACGGCGGGCGGCGAGAACAGCCGCTGGCTTTTGCCTTTGTCGATGAGCTGGGAGGACGAGCAGACCGCGGCCTTGCCATCGCAGCTCGCGCTCGCACGCGTGCGGCGCGGCCGCCGCGTCGGCCTTCTCACCGATGCTTTCTCGCTACCGGAATTCGCGCGCGAGGTGCTGGCTGCTCTGGCGGCCGGCGCCGAGATCGACGGACCCGAAGGCCGGATCGTCTTCCAGCCAACGGCGGACAAGGCCGAGCTCCTGTCCCGTCCACCGGATGCGCCGGTGATGTGGTTGTCGGCCGAGCAATCAAACAGCTCGTTGATCGTCGACGATGCAGTGATGCTCAAGATCTTCCGCCGCATCCAGCCTGGCGAACACCCCGAGGCGGAAATGAGTCGCTACCTGACTAGTCACGACTTCGCCAATGCGCCGGCGCTGCTGGGGGAGATCGCGCGTGTTGCGCCAGATGGACGACGGCATGAGCTCGCGGTCGCGCAGGCCTTCATCCGCAATCAGGGCGATGCCTGGACCTGGACGTTGAACCAGTTCAACCGTGCGCTCGACGACCTCGCGAGCCGGGAAGCGACCCACGAATCGCGCGATGACGATATGGAGGATTATCACGCCTTCGCCGGCACCATCGGCCGCCAGCTCGGCGCCATGCACCAGGTCCTGGCGCGTCCAACTTCCAACGAAGCCTTTGCGCCACATCTGGCTGTCTCCCGCGACGTGGCGGCCTGGACGGAGCGGGCAGTCGGTCTGGTCGGCCAGGCCATCGACATCATCGAGCGGCAGACGGCATGGGAGAACGAATTCGCCGCCGCCGCCGCCCATCGACTCGTCGAGGGCCGGACGGAGTTCATCGCCGCACTTGCCGAATTGGCCAACAGCGGCCTGGGCTCGATCGTGACCCGCATCCATGGCGACTTCCACCTGGGACAGGTGCTGGTCGCCAGCGGCGACGCTTACATCATCGACTTCGAGGGCGAACCGGCGCGGCCGCTGGAGGAGCGCCGTCGCAAGATGAGCCCGATGCGCGATGTCGCGGGGCTGCTGCGCTCGATCGACTATGCCGCCGCCACCACGCTCGATCCCAAGAACCTGATCGCGGGCCGCGTTCCCGAAGCGCGCCGCCGCAAGATGGTGACGCGCCTGCGCAAGGGTGCGCAAAGGGCTTTCCTCGCCACCTATCGTGAGGCGGCGGCAGGCTTGCCGGGCATGGATCGGGGTGAGCTGCTCGATTTCTTCCAGGCCGAGAAGGCAGCCTATGAAGTCTGCTACGAGGCGGCCAATCGTCCCTCGTGGCTTCCCATCCCGGTGGCCGGTCTCGGCCGCGTCGCTGCGCGCCTGCTGCGCGATCCGCCGCCGCAGGAGGGTTCATGAACGCCGTGCAGCCTGCCGGGCGCCTCGACCGGGCCACCGCCGAGGCGCTGGCGGCGGGGCGACACCGCACGCCCTTTGACGTGCTGGGGCCTCACGACGGTCCGGCGGGCCGCATCGTGCGAGCCTTCGTGGCCGGCGCTTCCGCGGTCGAGGTGCTGCGACGGAGTGACGGACTGAGCCTTGGCCGTCTTGCGCCGGGCCTGGTGCCGGGCCTCTTCGAAGGGCCGGTGTCCGAAAGGGTCGCCTATCTGCTGCGTATCGACTGGCCGGGCGCCGTGCAGGAAACCGAGGACCCCTACGATTTCGCGCCGCTCCTGGGCGAGCTCGACCTGCATCTTTTCAACGAGGGCCGTCATTTCAATCTGGCCGACGCGTTGGGGGCCAACGCCCTGACGGTGGCCGGTGTCGACGGTGTCCGCTTCGCCGTCTGGGCGCCAAATGCCGAACGCGTGGCGGTGATCGGTGATTTCAATACGTGGGATCGGACCCGCCATCCGATGCGCCTGCGCTATCCCGCAGGTGTGTGGGAGCTGTTCGTGCCGCGCCTGGCGCCGGGCGCGCGCTACAAATTCGATATCGTCGGTCCCGGCGGTGTCCGGTTGCCCGACAAGGCGGATCCCGTGGCGCGGCAGGCCGAGCTCTCGCCGCACACGGCATCGATCGTGGCGGCGCCTCCCGACTGGCGCTGGAGCGACGGTGAGTGGATGGCCAGCCGTGCCGCGCGTCAGTCGGCGCGCGCCCCGATCTCGATCTACGAAGTCCATGCCGGCTCGTGGATGCAGGCGGCGGCGAACGGCGGCGCGGGGCGCTGCCATTGGGATTTTCTCGCCGAGCGGCTTGTCGACTATGCCGCCGACATGGGCTTCACCCATGTCGAGCTGCTGCCGGTGACCGAGCATCCGTTCGGCGGCTCCTGGGGGTACCAGCCGCTCGGCCTCTTCGCGCCGGCGGCGCGCTTCGGACCGCCGGAGGCCTTTGCCCGCTTCGTCGACACCGCGCATCGCGCGGGAATCGGCGTCCTGGTCGATTGGGTGCCGGCTCATTTTCCGACCGACCCCCATGGTCTTGCGCGTTTCGATGGAACGGCACTCTATGAGCACCTCGATCCGCGCGAAGGATTCCACCGCGACTGGAACACCTACATCTACAACTTCGGCCGCCGCGAGGTTCAGGGGTTCCTGATCGCGAGCGCGCTCCATTGGCTGGAACAGTTTCACGTCGACGGCCTGCGGGTCGATGCCGTGGCCTCCATGCTCTATCGCGACTACAGCCGTCCGGCCGACGCCTGGATTCCCAACGTCCACGGCGGTCGCGAGAATCTCGAAGCCATCGGCTTCCTGCGTCACGTCAATGCCGTCGTGGCCGAGCGTTGCCCGGGCGCGATCATGGTCGCCGAGGAATCGACGGCCTGGCCTGGCGTTACCGCGGCCCAACCCGAGGGACTGGGATTCTCCTTCAAGTGGAACATGGGCTGGATGCACGACACGCTGCAATACATCGAGCGCGAGCCGATCCACCGCGCCTTCCATCACGACGAGATGACCTTCGGTCTGCTCTATGCCTTCTCGGAGAAATTCGTGTTGCCGATTTCCCACGACGAGGTCGTGCACGGCAAACGATCGCTGCTCGCCAAGATGCCGGGCGATCACTGGCAGCGTTTCGCCAATCTGCGGGCCTATCTCGGTTTCATGTGGGCGCATCCCGGCAAGAAGTTGCTCTTCATGGGCAGCGAAATCGCGCAGGAGCGCGAATGGAATCACGATGCCGAGGTCGAGTGGCATCTGTTGGGCAACGTCGCCCATGCCGGCGTGCAACGCCTCGTGCGCGATCTCAATCGTCTCTATGCGGCCGAGCCCGCCTTGCACGAGCGCGATGGCGAAGCGTCGGGATTTGCCTGGTTGATCGGCGACGATCGCGCCAATTCCGTCTTCGCCTTCGTGCGGAGCGCCGCCGAAGGCCCGCCGGTCCTCGTTGTCTGCAACATGACGCCTGTGCCGCACCATGGATACCGCATCGGCGTCCCGCACGGCGGCCGATGGCGCGAGATCGCCAATACCGACTCGCGCTACTACGGCGGCAGCGATCTCGGCAACGACGGCATCGTTCACGCCGTCGATCAGCCATCGCACGGCCAGCGCCATTCCCTGCAGCTCACCCTGCCGCCCTTGGCGACCGTCATGCTGCGCAGCGAGGACTGACATGGCGACATCTCCCTGGCCTGATCGCCTGCTGTCGGGCGCGCCCTGCCCGATGGGCGCGACCTGGGATGGCCTCGGCATCAACTTCGCTGTCTTTTCCGCGCATGCGACCGCGATGCAGCTCTGTCTCTTCGATCCCTCGGGCCGCCGGGAGATCGCGCGCTTCGACCTGCCGGAATGTACCGACGAGGTCTGGCATGGCTACCTGCCCAATGCCCGCGCGGGGCTCATCTACGGCTATCGCGCGCACGGTCCCTACGAGCCGCAGGCCGGCCATCGTTTCAATCCGCACAAGCTGCTGCTCGATCCCTATGCCCGGCGCCTGACCGGGGAATGGCGCAACGCCGACGCGCTCTACGGCTACCGCATCAACTCGCCACGCGCCGACCTGTCTTTTGACCGCCGTGACAGCGCCCCCGGCGTCATGAAAGCCGTCGTGGCGGACGAAAGCTTCAATTGGGCCGACGACCGGCCGCCGGCCGTGTCCTGGTCCAATACAGTCATCTATGAGACCCATCTGCGCGGCCTCAGCATGCGACGCCCGGAGCTGCGAACCAACGAGCGCGGGACCTTCAACGCCCTCGGTGATCCGATGTTCATCGACCATCTCGCCCGACTGGGCGTCACCACCGTTGAGCTGCTACCTATCCATGCCTTCGTGCAGGATCGTTCGCTGCTGGAGAAGGGACTACGGAATTATTGGGGCTACAACTCGATCGCCTTCTTTGCGCCCGAACCGCGCTATCTGTCGGACAATACCCTCGACGAGATGCGCATCGCCGTGCGCCGTCTTCACGCCGCCGGCATCGAGGTCATTCTAGATGTCGTCTACAATCACACGGCCGAAGGCAGCGAGCTTGGGCCGACGCTTTCTTTCCGTGGCCTCGACAACGCCAGCTACTATCGGCTGATCGCCGACAATCCGCGCCATTGCGTCAACGATACCGGCACCGGAAACACGCTGAACCTGTCGACGCCGCGTGTCCTGCAGATGGTGATGGATTCGCTCCGGTACTGGGTGAATGCCTTCCATATCGATGGCTTTCGCTTCGATCTCGGCGTGACTCTGGGACGGGAGGCGCATGGCTTTGACCAGGGCTCGGGCTTTTTCGACGCGCTCCGCCAGGACCCCGTCCTGCAGCGCGTCAAGCTGATCTCGGAGCCCTGGGACATCGGGCCGGGGGGCTATCAGCTCGGCAATCATCCCCCGGGCTTCGCCGAATGGAACGATCGCTTTCGTGACGGCGTGCGGCGCTACTGGCGCGGCGATGCCGGTCAGCGCGCCGACTTCGCCGCCCGCCTCGCGGGCTCGAGCGACATCTTCGACAAGCGCTGGCGGAGACCCTGGGCGTCAATCAACTACGTGGCCTCGCACGATGGCTTCACGCTGGCTGATACCGTGAGCTATGCCGAGCGCCACAACGAGGCCAACGGCGAGGACAACAAGGACGGCCACGCCGAGAACCACTCGGCCAACTGGGGCGCCGAGGGCGCCACGGACGATCCCGCCATCCTCGCGACCCGCCGGACGGTGCAACGGGCGCTGCTTGCCACGCTTTTCCTGGCCCAGGGCACGCCGATGCTCCTGGGGGGCGATGAATTCGGACGCACGCAGGATGGCAACAACAACGCCTACTGCCAGGACAACGAAACTTCCTGGGTCGACTGGAGCCTGCTCGAGAGCGCCGACGGCCAGGCCCTGGCGACCTTCGTCGCCCGCATCGTGGCCCTGCGTCATCAGCACGCTGTGCTGCGTGCGCCATATTTCTTGCACGGCCGCGAGGAGCCGGCCGAAGGCGTGAGCGACATCGCCTGGTTCGATCCGTCGGGGGAAATCGTGTCCAACGATTCCTGGAACAACCCCGAGGAGCGCGGCCTTGTCTTGCGGCGTGCCGGCGGCAACAACGGCTCGGCCACCATCCTCACCGCATTCTTCAACTCCGCCGCGGAAGAGCGACTCTTTCGGTTGCCGCCGCCGCGCTGGCCGACTCGCATCGTTCTCGACAGCAATGCACCTGAGGCGCCGGAGCGCGACCTCGAGGGCGAGGAGATCGTCGTGGCGCCGCGCGCCGTCGTGGTGGCGCTCTCCCATCGGGAGTCCGCAGAGGAAGCGGCGTGAACGATCGCTTCGCCCGTGACCTGTTGTTCGGTGCGTCCCTGGTGGCGCCTGATCGGACCCGCTTTCGCCTCTGGGCGCCGGCCGGAAAGCCGGTCGAAGTCGAGGTCGAGAACCTGTCGCCCGTGACCATGAACGACGTCGGCGACGGATGGTTCGAGGCGGAAGTCGCGTGCGGCGCGGGCGCACACTATCGCTACCGCCTGGAAAATGGCTTGGCCGTGCCCGATCCTGCATCGCGCGCCCAGGCCGACGACGTGCATGGCCCCAGCCTGGTGGTCGATCCGCGCGCCTACCGCTGGCGTTGGCCGGACTGGCAGGGCCGGCCTTGGGCCGAAGCCGTCCTCTATGAGCTGCACGCCGGTGCGTTTGGCGGCTTCGCGGGCGTTCAGGCGGCGCTGCCTGCGCTCGCCGAGCTAGGTGTCACTGCGGTCGAGCTGATGCCGGTCAACGATTTTCCCGGCAATCGCAACTGGGGCTACGACGGGGTTCTGCCCTATGCGCCGGACCGCAGCTACGGTACGCCCGACGAGCTCAAGGCCCTGGTCGATACCGCGCATGGGCTCGGCCTCATGATGTTCCTCGACGTCGTCTACAACCACTTCGGGCCCGACGGGAACTACATCGCAGCCTATGCGCCCGGCTTTTTCCGCGACGACATCGCCACGCCATGGGGCGCAGCCATCGACTTCCGCCGGCCGCAGGTACGGCGTTTTTTTACCGAGAACGCGCTCTACTGGCTCCACGAATACCGCTTCGACGGCCTGCGCTTCGATGCCGTGCACGCCATTGCCGACCCGGGCTGGCTGGACGGGATGGCGGCGGAAGTACGGCGCTCCATCGAACCCGGCCGTCACGTCCATCTCGTCCTCGAGCACGACGGCAATGTCGCCGATCACCTGCGCCGGGATTTCGACGCCCAGTGGAACGACGACGCCCACCACGTGCTTCATGTCCTGTTGACCGGCGAGGCCGACGGCTACTACGGCGACTATGCCGACGATCCGTCGCGCCGTCTGGCGCGTTGCCTGTCCGAAGGCTTCGCTTATCAGAGTGACCCTTCGGCCTATCGCAAGGGCAAACTGCGCGGCACGCCGAGCGCCGACCTTTCCCCGACATCTTTCGTGTTGTTCCTGCAGAATCATGACCAGGTCGGCAACCGCCCGTTCGGCGACCGGCTCACCGCCGGCGTCGATCCACGGGCGCTGGAAGCGGCGGTCGCATTGCAGCTTCTCTGCCCGCAGATCCCGTTGATCTTCATGGGCGAGGAGGCGGCGAGCGATGCCCCCTTCCTTTACTTCACCGATCATCACGGCGGGCTGGCCGACGCAGTCCGCGACGGCCGGCGACGCGAATTCGCCGGGTTCAAGGGTTTTGCCGAGGGCGAGGACGCGTCGACGATCCCCGATCCCAATGATCCATCGACCTTTGAGAGAAGCCGTCTCGCGCTGCAGCCTGGGGCAGGGGAGGCGCGACGGAACCTCTATCGCGACCTCCTGGCCCTGCGCACCCGCGCGATCGTCCCGCGCTTGAAGGGAACGAAGTCTCTCGGGGCGACGGCCATCGGGCCTGCCGCGGTCATGGCGCGCTGGCGGCTCGCTGACGGTGCGACTTTGATCATTGCCGTCAATCTCGGCCGCGATACCTGTGCGATCGAAAAACTCGAAGGCGACCTGCTGTTCGAATCGACAAAGGGCGCAACCGTTGCCGCACGTGGCGGGCGGCTCGCGGGGGCGACCACAATCGCCTGTGTAGGTGCCGCGCCGTGAGCGATCGCGACCTCCTGGACCACGCGCGTGCCGCCGGGCTCGCCGTGGACTGGATCGATGCAACAGGCCAGCCTCAACAGGTCGGTATCGACTCCTTGAGGTCGATCCTGGCCGCGTTGAACTGGTCAGCCGGTGCCTCCGACGGCTCCGTTGTGCTTCCGCCGCTGATCACCCTGCAGGTCGGCACCAGGTTGATCTTGCCCCAAGGGGTCATCGACGGAGAGGTGTCAGGCGAGCTCGTTTACGAAGAGGGCACCAGGCGTTCCTTGAAACTGGTGGCGCGCCCCCGGGGTGTCGTTGGTCCCGTGATCGATCGCGTCGGCTATCACCGCCTGCGCTTCGCCGGTCGCGAAATCACCCTGGCGGTGGCGCCGCCGCGTTGCGTCACGCTGGAGGGGCGCGGCGGCGGCCGGCGGATGTGGGGCGTCGCTACCCAGATCTACAGTCTGCGGCGAGAGGGCGACGGCGGCATCGGCGACGCGACCGCGGTGCGCCAGCTCGCCGAAGAGGCGGCGCATCACGGCGCCGACGCGGTGGCGCTCAGCCCGGCGCATAGTCTGTTCGCCGCCGACCCCGGCCGCCACGGTCCTTATTCGCCGTCGAGCCGCCTGTTCCTCAATCCGCTGTTCGCCGATCCGGCGATCGTTTTCGGTGAGGCGCGTGTTGCCCCGCACCGAAGCGATCCCGGCGAACTGGAGCATGCTCCTCTGGTGCAATGGCAGCAGGCCGGCGCGGCGAAATTCGCCGGCCTGCGTCGGCTGTTCGACGACTTCGAGCGCCACGATGTGCAGGGCGGCACGCGGCTTGCCGCCGAGTTCGCGCGCTTTGTGGCCGACGGCGGCGATCTGCTGCGCGGCCATGCATCGTTCGAGGCATTGCACGCACGCTGGCGAGGCGACTACTCGAGCTGGCGCGACTGGCCGCAGGAGCAGGCGGATGTCCTGGACGCCGAAGCCACGACGCTGCGCTTTCACCAGTTCCTGCAGTGGCTGGCGGCGCGCTCCTTCGAGGCCGCGCAGGCCGCCGCCCGCGGTGCCGGCATGCGCATCGGCCTGATCAGCGATCTCGCGATCGGCATGGATTCGACCGGTAGCCATGCCTGGTCGCGGCCCGCCGACCTGCTGCCGGGCCTCAGCATCGGTGCGCCGCCCGATGCCTTCAATCGGCATGGCCAGGACTGGGGCCTTTCGGGCTTTTCCCCGCACGCCCTGGTAGCCGGCGGCTTCGAGCCGTTTCTGTCGACCTTGCGTGCGGCCATGCGCCATGCCGGTGGCGTGCGGATCGACCATGTCATGGGCCTGCAGCGTCTCTGGCTCATTCCCGAGGGCGCGCCGGCGTCCGACGGCGCCTATCTCGCTTATCCCTTCGAAGATCTGCTGCGGCTGATCCAGCTTGAATCGCTGCGCCATGACGCCGTCGTGATCGGCGAGGATCTCGGCACCGTGCCGCAGGGCTTCCGCGGTCGACTGCGCCGGGCCGGACTCTCCGGCATGGATGTGCTCTGGTTCGAGCGCAGCCGCACGAGCTTCCACGCGCCTGCGCGCTGGCGCGCCGATGCTGTTGCGATGACGACCACACACGATCTGCCCACCGTTGCTGGTTGGTGGCGAGGCGCCGACATCGATCTGCGGCGCGATCTCGCATTGGGCGATGGTCCGGGTCGGGATGACGATGAAAAGCAGGCGCGCGACAAGGACCGCCGCCATCTCTGGCGGGCCTTTGCCCAGGCCGGTGTCGTCGAGGACAGAACACCGCCGCCGCCGGATGAGCCCGAACCCGCCGTCGATGGCGCCCTGGCGTTCGTGGCGACCTCGCCGGCGCCCCTGATGCTGGCACCGCTGGAAGATCTGCTGGGTGTCGCCGAGCAGCCGAACCTGCCGGGCACCATCGATCAGCATCCCAACTGGCGCCGCCGACTCGAGCCGCCGGCCGCCGCCTTGTTCGACACACCGCAAGTCGCCCGCCGCGCCCGGCTGATCGGCCAACACCGCGCAAAGTCCCGGGCATGATCCCGCGCGCCACGCTCCGCCTGCAATTCCATCGCGACTTTGCCTTTGGCGAAGCGGCGCGCCATGCCGCCTGGTTCGCCGCGCTCGGCGTCAGCCACATCTACGCCTCGCCGCTCGCGGTCGCGCGACCGGGCTCGATGCACGGCTACGACGTGATCGATCCCACGCGCGTCAATCCCGAGCTCGGCGGCGAGGAGGGCCTGCGCGCCTTCGCCTCGGCGCTGCGGGAAATAGGCCTCGGCCTGATCCTCGACATCGTGCCCAACCACATGGCGGCCGACACCGGCAACGCCTGGTGGCGCGACGTCCTGCGCCACGGTCGCGCCAGCCGCTACGCTTCCTGGTTCGACATCGACTGGGAGGACCCGTCGGCCGATGGCAAGGTGCTGTTGCCCGTGCTGGGCCGTCCGCTGGACGAGGCGATCACGGCCGGCGAGCTGGTGCTGGGCACCGACAGCGCGGGCCGGCTGGCGCTCCGCTATTTCGATAATTCCTACCCACTGGCCGACGACAGCGCCGGCGGACGCGGCAGCCTGGCCAATCTTCTGGCCCGCCAGCACTACCGCCTCGCATCGTGGCGCGTCGCCGGCGACGAGATCAACTGGCGCCGCTTCTTCGACATCAATGAGCTCGTGTGCCTGCGCATGGAGGAGCCCGCGGCCTTCGAGGCGGTGCACGCCTTGCCGCTGCGCCTCTTCGCCGAGGGCGTGATCGACGGCTTGCGCATCGACCATGTCGACGGCCTCACCGATCCCGTCGGCTACTGCCGCAAGCTGCGCGCCCGCCTCGATGCTCTTGCAGCGGCGCACGGCCGGCCGCGCGCCTGGCTGGTCGTCGAGAAGATCCTGCTGGGCGACGAGCAGCTGCCGGCCGACTGGGGCTGCGACGGCACAACGGGCTACGATTTCATGAACGACGTGAGCGCGCTGCAGCATGACGGCGACGGCGAGCCCGTCTTGGCCGCCGCGTGGGCGGCTTTCCGGCCCGCCTCCTTCGCCGAGGAGGAGGGCGCGGCGCGGCGCGAGATCGTGGCGAGGAGCTTCTCCGCCCAGCTCGAGGCCTGTGCCGCGGCCTTCCAGGCGCTGCTGGCCGACCGGGTACCGCGTCCTGCGTTGCGCCGGCTGCTGGTCGAGTTCCTGGTGCACGTCCCGGTCTATCGCACCTATGCCGCGGGCACAGAATTGCCCGCGCGCGATGTCGCGATCCTGCGCGATGTTGCACGCCGCGCCACACAGAGCTGCCTCGCCACCGACCGCTGGGCCGTGGCGCCGCTGCTCGAAGCGATGATTGAGCCGGCCGGCGACCTCTGGGCCCGCGCCATGGCGCGTTTCCAGCAGCTCTCCGCGCCGGTCGCGGCCAAGGCCGTCGAGGACACCGCCTTCTATCGTTACGGCCGCCTGCTCTCGCGCAATGATGTCGGCTTTGACGTGAAGACCTTCGCCCTTGAGCCCGAGGCCTTCCACGCGCGCGTTCTGAAGCGCCAGGCGGGCCATCCCCATGCGATGCTGGCCACCGCCACGCACGACCACAAGCGCGGCGAGGATCTCCGCGCACGCCTGGCCGTGCTGAGCACATGTGCCGACGACTGGGCCGCGCTCGTGCCGCGCTGGCTGGCCGCCGCGAGACCGCTCCGCACCGATGCGGACGGCGAGCTCCTCCCGACGGCAGGCGACATTGCGATGCTGCTGCAGATGGTGGTGGGCGCCTGGCCGCTCGACCTCGATCCCGCCGATGCTTCAGGCCGTGCGGCCTTCGCCGAACGCCTGGCGGGCTGGCAGCAGAAGGCGTTGCGCGAGGCCAAGCTCCGGTCCGACTGGGCCGCGGCCGATCAGACCTACGAGACGGCGGCGCGCGCCTTCCTCTGGCGCCTCGTGGCCGATGCCGAGCTGCCCGATCTTCTGGCGACGATCGTGGCTTTCGCCGGCCGCATCGCACCCGCCGGCGCGGTGAATGGCTTGGCCCAGACCCTGCTGAAGCTCACGGTGCCGGGCGTTCCCGACCTCTACCAGGGCTGCGATCTCTGGGACTTTAGCCTCGTCGACCCCGACAATCGCCGCCCCGTCGATTTTGCCGCGCGCGCCGCCCACACCCAGACGCCCACGGACGCTCCGCTCGCCGAGCTGGCCGCAAACTGGCGCGACGGCCGCATCAAGCAGGCCGTGATCCGCCGCGTGCTGGCGCTCAGGCGCCGCGCGCCGAACCTGTTTGCCGAGGGCGACTACCATCCGCTCCGCCTCGAAGGAGAGGCCCACCGCACGGTCGTGGCCTTCATGCGCCGCGCCGGTCCCGCCCCCGACTCCGACTGGCTGCTGGTGATGGTCCCGCGTCTGGTGGCCCCTCGCGCAAACCTCGCGCTGCCGCCCGAAGCGTGGCGTGGCACCGACCTGCTGCTCGATGAATTGCCGCCGGCCCCGCACCACGACTGGCTGGGCGGTCCCCTTCCGCTCGTCCTGCTGTCCTCGGTGGCCCCGCGCTGTTGATAACGCCCTCTGGCCACGATTCGCGCGGCCGTGTAACTCCCTTGTCACTCGCGGCGGCGTGGAACGCAGACACGCAGCTCGACGCACGGGAGCCGGGGAAGGGCCACTCTGAGCGGGGGCACGACCATAAGCGGATATCCGGATTGCAGCGGCCAGGACCTCACGGTGCGTAGGTAGCAGAACATGGCCAGCCGGCGTGGCGCCCGGCCCGCGAGAGTTTTTGCCTCACCTGTCAGGGCGACTTGTTCTTCGTCCAGGGGAAGCACGCCACCACTTTGCTGGCGGCGTTGCTGTGCGTGTAGCAGACGTCGAGCGTATCGCGATCGCGGATCGTGAACACGTACTGTCCGTCGTCGTCCAGCATGACGCCGCCAAGATTGTTTGGCGAGATCGCGCCGATCAGCTTTTCCTTGCGCTCGCCGCTTACAAGCTCGCCGATGAAGCGATTGGCCTTCTGGCCCTTGATGGTGATCGTGAACTCGAGCGGCTCGGTGTAGTAGGGCTCGCTCTGCGGCGCGCCCGACCAGTAGGGATTGCCGCCGACCACGGCGGCGCCCGGGCTCACGCCCTTCCAGCTTCCGACCAGGTTGGGCGGAGGCTGCTGCTGGGCGAGGGCCGGCCCGGCCGCCAGCGCCAACACCAGCATGAGAACGCCCGCTCGCTGAAGGGTCATGCGCCTCTCCTGTTGTTTCCAACAGGTGATAACGCGCGAAGGCACGATAAGATGCGAGGGTCGAGCGAAGCTCGGCCCCATGAGCGGCAGGTGGAGCGAAGCTCCACCGAGAGCGTCGAAGGATAGGAGAGGACCATGGCATTCACGGTGACGAGCGACAGTTTCAAGGAGGGCGCGACCCTGGGCATGGAGCACATCCTGTCCGCCGACTACGGCTTCGGTTGCGGCGGCGGCAACAAGTCGCCGCATCTCAAATGGTCGGGCGCGCCCGAGGGCACCAAGAGCTTCGCCGTCCACTGCTTCGACCCCGACGCGCCGACCGGCAGCGGCTTCTGGCACTGGGTGGTGGTCAACATCCCGGCCGGCACGACCGAGCTTGCGGCGGGCGCCGGCAACCCCAAGGCGGGACTTCTGCCCAAGGGCGCGCTGCAAACGCGGACCGACTTTGGCGCGCCGGGCTATGGCGGCCCCTGTCCGCCCGAGGGCCACGGGCCGCACCGCTACGTCTTCACCGTCTTCGCCGTGAAGGAAGCAGCGCTGCCGGTCGCCGCCGACACCTCGGCCGCCATCGTGGGCTTCCAGCTCCACTTCAATACGCTCGCCAAGGCCGTGCTCACCGGGAAATTCGCAAGGTAGCGACGACGATGGTCAAACCGATACGCCGGATCGTGACGGGACATGACGCCGAGGGACGCTCGATCCTCCAGGAGGACGGCCCCGCGCCGAATGTCTTCCGGCCATCACACTCGCCCAACGTCGGCCTCACCAACCTCTGGCTGACCGACACGCTGCCTGCCTCCACCGCGGACGGCGCCGACCCCACCGCGCAGCCGTTCAAGCTCGAGCCGCCGGCCAAAGGCAATGTCGTGCGCATCGTCGAATTCCCGCCCGACAAGGAGCGCAACTACGGCAACCAGGCCGAGGTCTTCCGCCAGTACGGCGCCTCGCAAGCGCACGACGCCAGGGCGCGCCATCCCGGCTTCCACAAGACCCAGAGCCTCGACTACGCCATCGTCGTCGAAGGCGAGATCTGGGCGCTGATGGACGTGGGCGAGACGCTGATGAAGACCGGCGACGTGCTGATCCAGCGCGCCACCAACCACGCCTGGAGCAATCGCTCCGACAAGATCGCGCGCGTGTGCTTCGTTCTCAATGGTTCAATTTAGCGTACCCAAAGTCATGCCCCACATCATCGTTGCCGACCCCATCCATCCCGACGGCCTTGCGCGTCTCGAAAACGCGCCCGGCATCACCTTCGAGCATCCCGGCAACGCGCCCGCCGGAACGCTCGCGGAACGCCTGAAGCGCGCCGATGGCCTGATCGTGCGCGGCACGCCGGTCGACGAGGCGCTGCTGAAGGACGCCAGGCAGCTCCGCGTCGTCTGCCGCCACGGCGTCGGCTACGACCTCTGCGACGTGCCGGCGCTCACGAAGCGCGGCATTGCCATGATGATCACGCCCGAGGCAAATGCCGCGTCCGTCGCCGAGCACACGCTGATGCTGATGCTGTCGATCGCGCGCCAGATCGTGCCGGTGTCGCAGGGCGTGCGCCGCGGCGAGTGGCGCGTCAAAGGTCAATCCGCCACCTTCGAGCTGGGCGGCCGCGCGATCCTCATCATCGGCTTCGGCCGCATCGGCACGCGCGTCGCGCGCCTCTGCACTGCCTTCGGCATGCGCGTGATGGTGCACGATCCTTATATGCCGGCCGGCACCATCCGCGGCGCGGGCTACGAGGCGATCGTCGACCGCGATGCCGGGCTTGCCCAGGCCGATTTCGTCACCATCCATATTCCGGCCAACGACCAGACGCGCGGCACGATCGATGCGGCCTTCATGGCGCGCATGAAGAAGGGCGCCGTGCTGATCAACAGCGCCCGCGGCACGCTGTTGGATGAGGCCGCGCTGTACGATGCGCTGAGCTCCGGCCATCTTGCCGGCGCCGGTGTCGACGTGCTGAAGGTCGAGCCGATGGTCACGCCGCCGCCCATGGTCGCGCTCGACACTCTCCTCGTGACACCGCACGTCGCCGCCAGCACCGCCGAGGGCCTGCGCCGCATGGCGATGGATTCAGCCGGCAACGTGATCGACTATCTCGCCGGAGATTTCGATCGCGATGCGGTGGTGAATCCGGAGATCCTTCAAGCGCCGAAACGCTGAGCGCCATTTTTCTGCCGCATCCGCGCGGCGCGTGCGAAAAATTTGACACAGGGATGACGCTCGACGGGCGTCCGTAAAACCTTCGACAGTCGGCGTAGTGCAAGACTGGCAAAGGAAGAGGACCCCTCCATGAAAAAGTCGAAGCTGTTTGCGGCCGCGCTTCTCGCTGCCTCCACGCTTGGTGCAGCAGCAAACGCGCAATCGCTGTTCACGCCGCAATCCACGACTCCGGGCGTCTACATCGGCGGTGAAGGCGGCCTCAACTGGCTGCTGAACAGCGGCAACCACCAGTTCGACACCGGCTACGCGGTGGGCGGCAAGATCGGCTACGACTTCGTCGGCCCGCGCCTAGAACTCGAGGCGATCTATCGCAACAACCAGGGCCGCGTCGCGACACCGTTCGGCCCGACCGCGCAGGGCCAGATCAACCAGCTCGCGACGATGGTGAACGGCCTCTACGACTTCTTCCCCGGCGCCAAGATCACGCCCTACGTCGGCGCCGGCATCGGCCTTGCGTTCGCCGATCAGGGCCTGCTCGGCTGCACCATGTGCTCCACCCAGTTCGCCTACCAGGGCATCGTCGGCGTCGGCTACAACGTCGACAAGAACTGGCGCATCAACCTCGACGGCCGCTACTACGGCACGAGCAACCCCGGCTTCTACCAGAACAACGACATCTCCCTGATGCTGGGCGCCAGCTATAAATGGTGAAGGCTTAAGGGCCTTCGGCCCTTAAGCCCATGAGCGGCAGGACATTGCGCAGCAATGTCCGGGAGCGTCGAAGGAAGCGGAGCAAGTCTTGCCCGCTTCACACGGGCTGCATTAAAGTCGCCTCCAAGAATTGAAAGGGAGGCAAAAATGAATCCGACCCGGCGCCGCATCCTCGCGGCAGGCGCGAGCGTGCTCGCGACACCAGCCTTCGCCCAGGGCACCGCGTTCCCCACCAAGCCCATCCGCATCATCGTGGCCTATCCCGCCGGCGGCCAGACCGACGGCATCGCGCGCTCCTACGGCGATTTCATGTCGCGCAAGCTTGGTCAGTCCGTCATCGTCGAGAACAAGGGCGGCGCCGGCGGCACCATCGGCGCTGTCGAGGTGAAGCGCGCGCCACCCGACGGCTACACCATCCTCTGCACCATCTCCTCGTCGCTGATCCAGAACCGCATCACGGTGAAGGACCTGCCCTACGACCCGGAGAAGGATTTCACCTACCTCACCATGACGACCAGCACCGGCGGCCCCGTCGTCGCCGCGGAAAAGACCGGCGCGAAGAACCTCGCCGAGTTCATCGCCTACGCGAAGAAGGTCGACAAGGTGAACTGGGGCGCCTACGGCCCGGGCTCGACGCCTCATGTGCTGATCGAGACCATGGCCAAGCAATACGGCTTCAAGGCCGAGGTCGTGCAGTATCGCGGCGAGGCCGCGATGTGGTCCGACGTGGCGGCTCAGTCGCTCGACGGCGCCTCCGGCAGCCCCGCCGCGTCCGCCGCCGTCATCGCCTCCGGCAAGGGCCGCGCGATCGCCATCACCGGCGACCGGCTCGCGTCCTACCCCGATGTGCCGACGATGCAGGAGCAGGGCGCGGTCGGCGGCTTCTACGATTCCAGGGCATTCGCCGCCTTCGCCGTCCCGTCCGCGACGCCGCCCGACATCGTCAAGAAACTTTCCGACACGCTGATCGAGGCCGGCACCGATCCAAAGGTGAAGGAGCTGATGGCCAACTACCTGATCGTCGGCCCCTTGAGCTTCGAAGCGACCAACGAGCGCTTCAAGCGCGACACGGAAATCATGATGAAGGTACTCAAGGAAATCGGTTTGAAACCCGAGTAGCTACTTCAACGCCGCGACAACCGTCCCCGCCACCGCATCCGTGACCCCGAGCCCGCCGCCCAGGTCCTCGAGCGTGTCGCGGAAGGAATTGAGCGTGGCGATCATGTTGGGCCGCGCGGCGGCGCACGCCTCCATGTCCTTCCACTCCGCGATGATGCAGTAGGTCTGCTCGCCGGTCTTGATGATATTCGCATGCACCAGGCCCGGCCAGGTCGCGGCGATGTTCTTGTGGGCGTCCAGGAACTCCTGCTCGCGCCCGGACTTCACGCGGAAACGCACGGTATTGAATGCTGACATTGGTCTCTCCCTGTTTTCGCCGAGGGTACATGCTTCGTGGTAGAGAGTCCCGGCAACCGCATCGGGGGAGACAGCCATGACCAAAGCAACCGTCCTGGTCACCGGCGGCTCGGGCTACATCGGCAGCTGGTGCGTGATCGCGCTGCTGCAGCAGGGCTACACCGTGCGCACCACCGTGCGGAGCCTCGGCCGCGAGGGCGCCGTCCGCGCCGCGATCGGCAAGATTGTCGACCCGCAGGAACGGCTCAGCTTCCACGCCGCCGATCTCACGGCCGACGCCGGCTGGGACGCCGCCGCCCAGGGCTGCGACTACCTTCTCCATGTCGCCTCGCCGGTGTCCATCGGCGAGCCCCGCAACGCCGACGAGCTCATCGTGCCCGCCCGCGACGGCACAAGGCGCGCCGTGGCCGCCGGCCTGAAAGCCGGCGTGAAGCGCGTGGTGCTCACTTCCTCCGTGGCGGCCGCCAGCCCGCGCGCGGGCGGTGCCGACAGCGCCAGCGACGAGACGGTCTGGACCGATCTCGACGACCCCAAGGTCAGCGCCTATTCCCGCTCCAAGACGCTCGCGGAACGCACCGCCTGGGATCTGGTGGGCGCCGCGTCAGGTCCGACGACGCTCGCCACCGTCAATCCCTCCGTGGTGCTGGGCCCCGTCCTCAGCCGCGACTTCTCCGACTCCGTCCAGGTCGTAGAACGCCTGCTGTCCGGCCGCGTGCCCGGCCTGCCGCGCCTCGGCTTCAGCTTCGTCGACGTGCGTGACGTGGCCGACCTCCATGTCCGCGCGATGACCGCGCCGGAGGCGGCGGGCCAGCGCTTCATCGCGGCCGGCGATTTCGCCTGGATGGCCGAGGTGGCGGCGCTGCTGAAGGCGGGACTCGGCGACGCCGCCCGCAAGGTCCCGACGCGCAAGGTCCCTGACTTTGTGCTGAGGCTCGCGGCGCTGTTCGACAGGAACCTGGCCGGCGTGACGCCGCGCCTCGGCGAACGGCGGACCTTCGTCTCGGCGAAGGCGCAGAAGATGCTCGGCTGGCGGCCGCGTCCGTTGGAAGAGACCGTGCTGGACTGTGCCAGGAGTTTGATCGGGGCAGGGCCAAGCTGAGCTTGGCTAAGAAGTCTCGGAACCAACGCCCCGCCCGCGCGTTCCCCAGATGCCCTAGACCGTCGCGATTCCGCGACCCAGGGGCCAAAGGAACACTCCCGTGCGCATGCTGTCGATCGCCATCCTCTCCCTCCTGTCCGCGGCCCTGGCGCTGCCGGCAGCCGCCGACAACGACAAGAACAAGGGCAACAACGGCGGCGGCAAGGGCAACAAGGCCGACAAGCACGACAACGACAACAACGGCAACAACAACAAGGGTCGCGGCAACAACGATGTCGTGATCGACCAGCGCGGCCCAGGCCCGGCGGTCGCCGTCATTCCCTACCAGCAGGTCGTCGTCGTCGACCGCGATCGCACCCTGGTGCGCACCTACTATCACAACGAATACACCGCCGGCCGCTGCCCGCCCGGCCTCGCCAAGAAGAACAACGGCTGCCTGCCGCCCGGCCAGGCCAAGAAGATGTGGAGCGTGGGCCAGCCCCTGCCGCAGCAGGTCGTCTACTACCCGATCCAGCGCGAGCTCTGGACCCAGCTCACCCCGCCGCCGTACGGCTACGAATATGTGCAGGTGGATGACGACATCGTCCTGATGCTGACCGCCACGCGGGTGATCGCGGCCCTGGTCGGCAATATCGGCAGCTTCGACTAGCCCCAGAGAAAGAGACCACCCCATGTCCGCCAACAACCCGGTCCTCCGCCTGATGGTGCCGGCAGCCCTCGCCGCGAGCCTCGTCGCGTCCCTCGGCGCCTGCACCCAGACCGGCGGCACGCCCCCGGGCTATGTCAACACCTCCGCGTCCAGCGGCTATGGCAACGCTGGCTACAACAACGGCAGCTATAACGGCGGCGGCTACAACAGCGCCCAGACCGGCGACCAGGGCCGCGTGATGTCCATCCGCGAAGTTCCCCTGGCCGGCGGCCGGGGCATGAACGACGGCACCCTGGTCGGCGGTGGCCTCGGCGCCGCGGGCGGTGCCGCGATCGGTGCGGCCACCACCAACTCGGTGGGCGGCGCGCTGGTCGGCGGCCTGCTGGGCGCCGTGGGCGGCGCCATTGCCGGCAACATCGTCGGCCGCGGCAGCTCGAGCCAGCGCGGCATCGAGGTCACGGTGCAGAAGGACGACGGCCAGACCGTCACCATCGCCCAGGCCGACAACGGCGACGTCCAGATGGGCGACCGCGTCAGGATCGTCCAGGACCGCAACGGCGTGGCCGTGGCTGTGAGAGACCAGAGCAGGCGTGAGCTCTAGGCGGAGCGAAGCTCCGCCAGTTAGCGTCAGGACATTGCGTAGCAATGTCCGGGAGCGTCGAAGACCCTCTCCACCGGCCTGATCATATTGCCCGTCAGCCTCCATCCGTGCTGACCTCGGGCCGAATGAAGCCCACCATCCTGATCAACTTCCACAGCCCGCAGGCCCGCCAGGGCCTGGCCGACGCCTTCACCTGCGTCGACTTCCCGCCCCACGGCCCGCTGCCGGCCGAAGACATCCGCGCCGCCGCCCGCATCATCGTCACCGGCCAGTCCGGTCTCTCCCGCGCGCAGATGCACCTGCTCCCGGCCCTCGGCCTCATCCACGTCTGGGGCGCGGGCTACGACGCGATCGACCTCGCCGCCGCCCGCGAACGCAGGATCGCGGTCTCCTACGACGCCGGCTCCAATTCAGCCTCGGTCGCCGACCACGCCTTCGCCCTTCTGCTGGCGCTGATGCGCAACATCCCGAAGCTCTCGGCGCACACGAAAGCGGGCCACTGGCGCAAGGACGTCCGGCCGCCCGCGCTACCCAGCGGCAAGCGCCTCGGCCTCATCGGCATGGGCCGCATCGGCGAGCGCATCGCCCGTCGCGCCGAAGCCTTCGACATGACGGTCGGCTACCACACCCGCCAGCCGCGCGCCGATCTGCCCTGGCCGCATTTCCGCTCGGCGCGCGACCTCGCCGAAAATGCCGACATCCTGGTCGTGGCCGCGCCCGGCGGTGCCGCCACCCATCACATGGTCGATGGCGATGTCCTGGCGGCGCTGGGGCCCAAAGGCTTTCTGGTCAATGTCGGCCGCGGCAGCGTCGTCGATACCGCGGCGCTCGTCCGCGCCCTCGAAGCGTCGGCCCTCGCCGGCGCGGCCCTCGACGTCTACGAGGACGAGCCGCGCATCCCGGCATCCCTGGCCGCCTTGGACAATGTGATCCTGACGCCGCACATTGCCGGCTGGGCGCCGGAAACCCAGGCAGCGGCCGTGGCACTCTTGCGGGAGAACATCGATCGGTTTCTGCGGGGCGAGGAAGTCGCCACGCCGGTGCCAGCTTAGGAGAGAGACATGAAGCGTCGCGGTCTGTTGGCCTATTCGGCAAGCCTTGCCGTCCCTCTCGTGGCAGCCCCCGCGATCGTCCGCGCGCAGAAGCCCTATCCCAACGCCCCCATCACCATCGTGGTCGGCCTCAGCCCCGGCGGCTCGACCGATGCCACGATCCGCTTCATGGCGAAGGAGGCCAGCGAACAGTTCGGCGTCCAGGTGATTGTCGAGAACCGCCCCGGCGGCGCCCAGACCATCGCGCCCGCGCGCGTCGCCCATGGCCCCAGGGACGGCTACACGCTCGTCGCGGTGACCTACACCCCTTATACGACGGCGCCGTTTTTCCAGACGCTTCCCTATGACGTCGACAAGGACTTCACCTTCATCGGGCAGTACGCGACCGTGCTCTATCCGAACTACGTCATGTCCGAGAGCCCGCTGAAGACCTGGGACGACGTGCTGGCCTTCGCCAAAAGCAAGCCGGAAGCCCTCAAGTGGGCGTCGGCGACGCCGCTCTCGCCGCAGCAGGCGGCCAACGAGGCGGCCTTCCGGATGCTTGGCCTAAAAACGATTTTCGTGCCGTTCAAGGGCGGCGCCGAGGCGCTCACCTCCATGATGGGCGGCCACGTCGACATGATCGTGACGGCCGACTTCGGCCCGATGCTGGCGGCGGGGCGCGTGCGCCTGCTGTCCGAGCTGGGGCCCACCCGCGCGCAGGGCATGGAGAGCATCCCGTGCTTCGGCGAGCTCAAGTACCCGTACAATCTCCGGACGGGCTATGGCCTGGCCGGGCCGTCCGGCATGCCCCCCGAGGTCATGCAGGTGTGGACGCAGTTCCTGCAGAAGCTGTCCGGAAACGCGGAGTGGCGGAAGCTGCTCGACAGCTTCAACTTCATCCCCGAGCTCGTGCTGGGCGAGAAGTTCAGGAACCAGATCCTGGCTAGCCGCGACGAGTTCGGGAAGATCTTGCCGACGCTGAATTTTAAGCCGTAGGCCGAGCGAAGCTCGGCCAGTTAGCGACAGGACATTGCGCAGCAATGTCCGAGAGCGTCGAGGATCGTACGCCGCTCGATCTCAAAGTATATTCGTGACCGCGCTATTTTAGTTTCGCTTTTAGTAGCGCTAATACACCCGCAACGGCCACCTCACTTTGCTGCGATGTTTTTGCTTCTATGAGCCTTCCCATAAGGTCATTGAAGTCATTGTCCGTGACATTCGGCACATCTTTGAGTCGGAGTGCCGCGATGCGCGTCAGATTGCACATCGCAATTGTTTTTGAGCCTTTGTCCTTCGAAAGTGCCACACACACCGGCCCCATCCATCGGATGTGGTCTTCGTAAGTGTCGAAGTGCGGATGCACTATAATGTATTCGGGCGAGGTTGTCGGAAACGACACTTTGCTATGGTTTTTTCGAACCTCTTGGTCACTCTTGGCCTGGTTACAGTCTTTGCAAGAGATGGCAAGATTGCGAGGTTCAAACATGAACTCTGGTTTTGTTTTCTTCGAGATTACGTGCTCAGCGTCCCATACACCATTATGCTCGGTGTACATGGGCTGTCTGCAGTAAGCACATCTAAAGTTCTGCTCTTGAATATAGTGGTCCTTGATCTCCTTCTTGACGGCCGCTACGGCGTCATCGGACCAATACGAGGCCATTTTCTGGTCTTTGGGCTTGGCATTGTAAGTACTGATGACGGCCTGGGAGGAAGAGCTGTAGGTAACCGGATTCACCGCGCCCAACCTCTCGCGTTCTCCTCGACAGCCTTTTCCAATCCGGCGATCACTTCACGAACGGGGCTATCTTCTTCTAGGTCAGCAACTAGCTCGTGAAGGTGCTCGATCTCTCTGCGATACTCGACTGTATCGGACTTGCCTTCGGCGGCGAGTCGTAGAGCTGTGACGACGCGATCTTTTATGTAGCGATTATTGTTGGTCGGCAGTCCAAAAGCTTCTGCGAGTAGAAAATCCGCTGATTCGCCAGTGAGTTCTTCGGTGGAGGGAAGCTCCTCTTTATCCAGTGAAACAATAGTGGCATGCGCCGGTAGCTCCGAAACAACCAGCGGAGAATGTGTGGCTACAATAAAATGGCATCCGGCATAGTTCGCGAACGTCTGCAGTAGCAGGTCGACATATTTGACTTGCCATTGTGGGTGGAGACTGAGTTCCGGCTCGTCAATAAGAACAAGGCTGCCGTTTGCGATCTCGGAAGCCAACGATAGTAGCGACGTTACAGTGCTGAGTTGACCGGAACTCGCTCGTTTCAGATCGGAAATAGCCCCATTCGATTGAGTAACTTCCACAGCGCGGAGCTGCAAAAAACCAGCGCGCCGTAGCGGTCTCAGTCGGACAAAAAGTGGGTCAACACTCCGATTAGCGTGAAAATCTGCAGAAAGGCTCAGCATCCCATTTTGCGCATGCTCCATAGCCTCAATGAGCATATTCGCCATTTCTGGTTCGGAAATTTCCAAACTTTTCAACACGTCGAGGCTGCGGTTCAGCCTATTGCGGTCACCAATGACTTCCTCGTTGAGGAAGCTTCGTCCTTCTCTCAACGCAGTTCGAAGCTTGTTGGTCGTTCGCAACCGGTAAACAACCGTTAGTGCCGGAAGTAATTTTAGAAAGGTGAACACGCGACCGATATTCGCGCGACGTAGAGCTTCGTTGTCGGATGTCTCAAACAAACTATTGAGTGATCGAAACAATAAATTCTCGACTGCGGCCCGCCCGGTTCGATCTCTCAGTCCAAGATACCGATATAGCGAGTGCTCTCTGGGGGCGACCGAGAAGTGTTCGACGCGAGGTACAACAAACTTATCGAACGGGCTTGTTGTGAGCGCGACTACTCGGTTCGGGAGCGGCAGATTGTGGATGGAAACACTAGCCTCGTTTACCCTCATAACGGCGTCGCCGGGAAGGTTCCACGAAACCTCGCAGTATTGATCGTCGATCCGATACCGGAGCAGTTGCAAAGGAATTCGACGCAATTTCTTGCTTCGCCCTCGCGCATACTCCTCCAACTTGACGAAGCTCTCGACGACAGCGCTCAACAGATGCGATTTACCGGAGCCATTCCGGCCGATGATAGCCGTAAGATTATTTTTCTCGAATCCCGGATGCGCATTCTGACGAAGAATAACGTTTAAATCGAGCTTAGAACGTTCCTTTCGCCATGGGAGCGGTAGCAATACGTTATCGGTTCGGGCTTCGAGCAATTCGAATTCTGGCATGCAACTATCCGACGAATTCGCTTTCCCGTTCATCGCGAGTGCTAGCAACGATCGCTAGCGTAATAGCTAATGGCATGAGCAGCACAGGAGACTTGAGATATTAAACATCCTTGGCAAGGCCTGATTGCTAAAGCAGTCAGCCCATCAACGCATGGTTTAGTCAAGCAAATTGATCGAGGAGACCGCCAAGTTCCTCAATCTCTTCATTCGGAAGAAGTGATCCTTGCTCGAAAGTCCTCATATCAAGCATCAACTTCATAGTAGTTATTTTCGCGTCGCGGACAGTTTTCGCGAAGCAAATATGCACAGCGTCTTAGCGACGGGTCGTCCGTGCCGAAACTCTCTTCCGAATGTCCACAACGATCGCATGTAACTTCCACTCCCTCGATTGATCCGTAGTCGCCGTCCAAGTCAACGTATGACGTCGTTGTCGAGACTTTGGCCATGAGTTCTAGCCCCGCCAGTTCGTCAGCTTCGGCAATGCGCTAGCCATGTCGCGGTTTAGGCCGCGCGTTTCATCTTGGCGGGACGAGGAATGATGACCGCCGCGGACACACCGCGCAGCATCTGAAGTCCACTCCGCAATTCGTGATGCTGTTCGGTTTGTGCACAGTCGTCCCAGACGACTGCAATGATGTTGTCGTAACTCCCGGGCCTGCTGAGGTAGAGACTGGCATCTGCTGCAATCTGCTCGATGACTTCCGCGCATGCTCTCTGGCCTGCCGTCCGCATGAACTTTACTTCAACTATCGTACGCAGCGATGGAATGCCAAGGTCTGCTCGAGGATGTTTTTGGCCGACCGAGGGCAGATTCTCCTCGTCTTCCAGATCGCCAAAAACTGGCGCTAGCATTGTCCACAGAAAGGCCTGAACATGGTACTCGTTTTCGATCTCCCAGCGTCCAGGTGCGGACCGCGGCGTACGCCCTCGGTCTTCGTATTGCCATAGCTTCAGTGATCTGCCGGCATTCTGAAGAAGGGTTGTAAGATCACTGATGCCGGCTCCGCCTATGGCCACATGAGCCTGCCGGGCCAAAATCAGATTGAATACTGCAAGCCGTACGGCGTCGCGGGGAGCACCATCATCGTGCGGATCCATTCGAGCCGCCATCGCCCAAGCTGTACTGGTCTCGCTGTCGTTGGTGTCTCCTATTTTTCTCGCCGATAGAGCTACTGCAAGGTCTGGTGGAGTGACCCTTAGGCCAATCTCTCCCGTGACCACTCGTGCTGCGCGGATCAATCCCTGCTGCCATGGATCGCTCGTTGCCGACGCCTGCGTGAGAAGACGTTGCAGCCAAGCGCCGCTGGCGCCGACGGCTGCTGCACCCAGTGCTACGCCGAGTAGGCCGATGCCGTCGGCCTCAATTCGTAACGGTCGCCCGGGAACAAAGAAGTCGCGGCCAGCGAGGTGATGGACTTCGTCATTCAGCATTTTAGTCTCGTCGGGGTCCAAAAGTCCTGCCGATGCACCGTAGCCAAGCGCAGCAACGTGCTCTGGGTGGCGGGCTTGCCCGGCGAATTCGATTGCCCGTTGCACCTGCCTTCGAAGAGCTCCACCTTCGCCCGCGATCCAGGAGCTAAAGCCGGAAATGTGGCACGGCGTTTCGGCCGCAGTCTTCGCACGCGCGAGTAGAGATTCGTGAACGTCCTGCAGTGTAACCATCGCTATAGAAACCATAGGGTGCGGCCAATCTGGCCGAACTTCACTGCTTCGGCGTCCCATCCGGGAACAGCGGCGAGCCCAGCCAAGCGCTCAGCGATAAGGTCTGAATAGCGGATTGTTATCGGGAAAGGCTCCGGTGAGAGCATGCGCCACGAGTGGCCGGCAAAAGCGAATGCTTGGCGCGTGAGATAGGTCATGTCCGTGAAGGTCGAAAGGCGATGCAGTTTGAGAAGGCACGGACGCGGCATTCCGTCCTCGGGCCTCTTTAGTTCTGAGGCTCCAGAGAAAACGACTAGAGATTCCCTGTCTCCGAGCTTTAGATGCAGACCGCGCGACGGTCCCAGCACACCTTTCTTTGGATCTCGGTACCCGATTCCTGGTTGCTTGTTGTCAAAGATTATGAAGGGATGGTCCGGTGCCACGTGAACGAAGGCGAACGTCACATCCTCGAGGCCGAGGTCATCAACCACACGCTTTACCGCATCGGCTTCCATGTCCTTGAACGGCTTGAACATGTGGAACACAAGCCGGACCTTGTCCGTGCTGCGCCAATTGTCTTGCCGGCGGACGGTAGAGATTGCCCGCTTGAGTGTATCGTAGAGTGCTGTCGCGTACTCTTCATACGGCACAACGGCTGTCCGGTCGCTTAGCAGGTAGCTGCCGTCACTCGAAAATACGGTGGTTATGCCGACGTAGCGCCTGTGAGTACCTATGCGGCTACCGGATTCCGTGTGTGATCCTAAGCCGATCACAAGTTCATGTGCCACGGTTTGCTGCGCAGCCAGCAGCCATGGCGTGCCACCGAGCTTTGCATACGTCGCCAAGCTCATATGGTTCAGCGAAAAGACGAGTTCCGTATCCGTTTGGGCCATCGTTTCGAGACGCACGCTCTGCACCGGAACGTCCCGCTTCAAGAAAACAGATTTGGTGACGTAGTAAGGATTTTCGCCGCCTTGCGAACTCTTGAACTCCTCCTCTACCTGTACCATTGCAAGGTCCCACTTGAAGCCCTCGTCGGCGGCCTTTGCCAGGGCAGCTCTGCTGGCGGCAAGGTAGTCCGCTGCAGAGGGGCTGACCGCTGTGAAGAAACTGACAGTCGGCTTGTCTAAGGAAAAGCGACGCAAGAGTCCGTCACCATATCGAGCTTCTCTATTCCTCCCCGTCAGAGCACTCGGCATTCCATCCAGAAATTTCGCCATGAATGCGTCGACTCGGCCTTCATGTCGGGCTTGGCAAACTATTGCGATCCGAAGCTGTTTCGGAGAAAACGTCCGTTGGTCGTAGGGGCCGCTCTTCTTAAGGCCGCGCTCGTTCCAGTCGTCTTTTCGTGTCCCACTAGGATCGAATACCAATACTGGCCGACTTATCGTTTCTGTCACGGGGAATGTCTTGTCCGTGGTGGTCAGGGCTTCGCCGATTGCGATTCCGATCCCTGGCACCGCTTCAAGATTCGCTTTTTCCCGCAGATACTTTAGGGCCTCGCCGATCTGCTCGCGACGACCGGGGCCGGAGTGGAAATTTGCGGCCTGTTGGTCTGCTTCACTCAAAACAATACGTGCGCGATCACCAAGAAGGTGAAGTACGCAATCGTCCATGACCTCACGGCGCGGCTCCAAGAAGGCGCTATCCATGGGGAGGGTATTGTATCCTTCCGCATTGTCGCTCAGCACCAGCATGCCGTTGGCAACTGACGTAACTCTGCCGACGAGCTTCATCCGGTCCAGGATACGAGGATCGCGAAAAGGCTCAGGCACAACGACATAGCGGCCAACAATTGGAATGCCGTTCTCGATCAACGTTGCGCAGGATGTCTTGATGAAACTCTTCAGCCTAGTTTCGCAAACGAGACCCAATGTGCCCTTATTGTTGACGTGTATGGTCCGGGTGTCGAAGCACAGTACCGTGCGCCGTTGAAGCCACTCTGGGAGGTCGGGATGTCTCAAAAAGCCGCGTTGTTCAGGCCCGACGACGCTGACTGGACGATCGGATAGCAAGTCGCGAATACCGCTGAAGCTCCTTATCAAGGCCGCTGCTAAGAGCGCAGGCCACAACCTCCTGTCCTGCGCAAGGTCAGTTTCTTCCTTGATGGAGCCTACAGGTTCTCCGCCGGCGGTGATGGGGACATCGAGAATGAGATTGTCTCGACCACTACGATGAAACACGTGTGTTTCACGAAATTTCATCCGAAGGTCGTTCAGACGGTCGGCGTCGTAGGGCTGGCGCCCCATCAAGACCTTGGTGTTTCCGCGCACAGAGAGCGGCGCGAAGTTGAGTGAGAACCTGCTCATGGGCCTCCAGGTTTGTCTTCTTATTGCCCCCGCCACCGAAGAACCTAGCGAGAAAGGCTACCACTATGTGGGGTAAGCCGAAATCCAGAATTGCCTTCCCGCCCGTTAGATGCGTCGCGTTGAGTCCTTGAAAGATGTCGAGAATACCACCTAAAGTTGCGATCTACCAATGGAGGCGTTAATGAAGTTAACGGACGGCGAAAAATTGATTCTTATGATGTTGGGAGATCTCCACAAGAATTTAAACGTTAGGGGTGAAATCGATGGGGAATTCGTTCAGGCGAGCATCTTGAATGATCAGCTTTGGGGGCTTCGCTGGCAGTACGGTTTCGTTTTCCAAGACCATGAGGACGATCCAGCAGATGTTACAGAGACTGCCGACATCTTGCAGATGTTCACTTGGATCGATCGGTCCTTTAATAGTCTTTCTGCGACAGATCAGGCCAAAGTAAAGCAGCAGACCTCGGCGAACGCACACTACCTCACGTTCGAAGGATTTGACGGCAATAACGACGCCCATTTCCACATTGCCAGCTACATGGTGGACGATCTTGGACGTTTCGATGAATACGCAGGCAAGGATTTGAATTCACACTCGATCGCGTCGTTGCCGAAATACCGCCGCATGCTCCCAATTTACAAGCGCACTCTTCGTGGCAGCACCCTTATGACGGCGGATCAGCTCATCGCAGTGCTCAACGCATGACGGACTATTCCTCATTGGGAGAATCTGACGTGGTAAAGCTTCAGGAAGTGCCATGAGCAGTTTTGGGGAGAAAGATTTCGACCTGACGTGTTGGTACCTGAACGTCCGAAGGGTTGCTGAATTAGTCGGCGTCGAAGCGGCTGACCTTCGGTCATTGGCAACCATTTCCGAAGTAAATGAACAGTTACAAAAGCTCGGCGTGCTCTCTCACTTCAAGGATCGCATCACGACATGGGTCCGCGCCGCAAAGCCCCCGACGCTCGGAGAGCTAGTTCTAGCGAAGAAGTTGCAGACCAACGCTATCTTCACTCATTATTCGAATTACTACTTTAAGGGTTTGTCGAAGGTTGGTCGCGCGCTGGATAAGAACTCGGCCAAAGTACCCATGGCGGAGGCGTACTCGAAACTTGATGATCTGCGTGATGGACTAAGAGTTCGATTTGATTTCAGTTACGAACATCTAACTTCGGCCTCGGCTTGGCATGAACTATCGGGCCAAAAAGAGGTGCTCATTGTCGGGTTAACGACGGACGTCACGGACTCAGTTATTGAAGTTACGCCGTATGTAGTGGCTTATCCGTTTGTAGATTTGTTCACTAAATCGAGCTTCATCGGAAGGCGATGGCCTTGGGGCCTTGAAACATTCATTGAGCAGATCGACGCCCTTGACCGTGTGTCCGATTTCGAAGGACCGCGAAGTAAGGGGGAACTTGACCAACTTAGGTCCGTACCGGAGGAGAAGATCAAGAATGCTTTTGCCGAGCTTCTGGGCGAGGCAACAGTGCCGAATGATTGGGCTGGTGAGCGGTCAGACTTATTCTCCACTAGAGTCACGCTCGACGGTCGCCGCATCTCGACTGCCATAGCATTCAAAGGGCCGGCAAAGTTCCATCCTATGACGGTTGCAGATCTCGGCAAGAATGGCGACCAAATCGATAGGCTATTCTCTGAACCTGCAGATTTGGTAGTGCTGCAACACTGCCATGAAATTACCCCTCCAGTACGGGGAATGATGCGAGCCTATGCCCAGAGAATGGGCCAATTGAAATCGTTTTGCCTCATCGATGGTTACGACACGCTCCGAATTTTGGCGGCGTATCAGAAGTGCGGCATCAAGCCCTTCAGAAAGCGAAAGATACCTAAGGGCTAATGTGAGCCGGAGCCCAGAAACCGCCACTTAGCCAAGTGATATGGAACTTGACGGTTCAACAGGTTTTATCCTACATTTCCTATAGGCTGGCGCCAACCGCGCCGGCCTTTTACATGTCCAAACCCCGGGTCCTCCATGCCCTTCGACCTCGCTCTTCCGCGGGCGCCGCTGGCTGCCTGCGCGGCCGCGCGCCGCGTGCAGGCACTGCCAGCACGCGCACCGCCTCTGCACGTCCCGGCGCTCGTTCGAGCGCCCGCTCCCGTTGCCGCAAGGGTCCCACGCCCCAGGGCGTGAGGTCTGCTTTCAAAAGCTGCTTTGATCCCCCTCCGGCCTTCGGCCTCCTCCCCCTAAGGGGGGAGGGAGAACGAAGGAAGACGGAGTTCTGAAACTAGACCATGCCCCGCCCGGCGCAGGCGCACTCGCCGGGTAAGCTCCAAATGAGGAGGAGGGGCCGTCCCGCGGTCATGTGCCGTGCGTAGCAAGCAAAGGCTGTCCCCGCCGACGACCGTCCGGAGGTGGAGCAGACCGAGGCGCGAGCAACGCGTCCGAGGACGACTTTATCGACGGTCTGCCGGGGCGTTGAGGCTCCGGATATTTCCGCATGTCACAAGGGACACAATGTGAGTGTTACAGGAAACGTTACGCGTTGGTGTAACGCCGGGGCGGGTGGCGACACCGGCGCGGCCAGGAATTTCCGGACAGGTCCGCTGTTCGGGTCCTCCGTTGAAAAGAATCGTTCCGTCCCGGCGGGTCAACGCTTTGCGAATTTCCGGACAGACACATCCCGGACAATTTGTGTGTCAAAGTCGCCTGCGTTCCGCGGCTCCTCACCGACGCGTGAACGGTCGCGAGGCATCCATCCGGCCGCCTGCTACAGTATCAACCTCATGCGCCGCACCTGGTCCTGGACGTTCGACCTGCCGCCGGAAGAGCTCTGGCCGGTGCTGGCCGACACCAACCGCTTCAACGAGGCGATGGGGCTGCCGCCCTATGCGCTGGAGGAGACGCCGCAGCCCAACGGCACGGTCCTGCGCCGCGGCAAGGGCAAGGCCGCGGGCTTCACGCTCGAATGGGAGGAGAAGCCCTACGAGTGGATCGAGGGCCGGCATTTCCGCCAGGCCCGCGAATTCACCAAGGGGCCGTTCCGCCGCTTCGGGCCGGTGTTCGATCTCGAGGCTGACGGCGCGGGCGGGAGTCGCGTGAGCTACGCGCTCGACTGGGAGCCGCTCACCCTGATGGGCCGCCTCTTCGGCAAGCGGCTGGCCGAGCAGGCGGGCGCCGTCGTGGGCAAGCGCATCCTGGAGGCGGTGGCCTTCGCGAAAGGCGAGCGGCCGACGTTCTTCGATCTGGCGGCGCCCGAGCTGCCCGAGGGCGCGCGCGAGCGCGCCCGGGCGATGGCGGCGGAGGTCGATCGCAGTCCCTACGGCAATGGCCTGGGCGCGCGCCTCGCCGAGCGGGTGCTGACGGGGATGGCGACGGATCTGGCGCCGCTGAAGCCCAAGAAGCTGGCGCGCGAGCTTCGGGTGCCGCAGCGCGCCGCCGTCGAAGCCTGCCTCGCCGCCGTGCGGGCGGGGCTGTTGACCATGAAATGGGACCTGCTCTGCACCAACTGCCGCGGGCCCAAGCTCAGTGCGGCGTCCCTGGGCGAGCTGCCGCGGGGCGCGCATTGCCCCTCGTGCAACATCGACTACGACCGCGACTTCGAGAAGAACGTCGAGTTGTCGTTTGCGCCGGCGGCGGCCGTGCGGCCGATCGCGGCGGGCGGGTTTTGCCTGAGCGGTCCGATGGCGACGCCGCATGTGGCGGTGCAGCTGCTGCTCGCCCCCGGGGAGCGGCGGAACGTATCGGTCGATCTTCCGGCGGGCAGCTATCGGCTGCGGACGCTGCATCCCGGAACGGTCGTCGATGTGGAGCATGCGGGCGGGCCATGCCCCGGCGTTCGCGTCACGGCGACAGGCGTGGAAGCAGCGGCGCCCGGCGTCTTCGCCAACGACGCGGGCTTTGAGGTGGCGGCGCTGATCGAAGACCGCACCTGGACCCGCGACGCGCTGACGGCGCCCGAGGTGATCTCGCTACAAGTGTTCCGCGATCTCTTTGCCGCCGCGACTCTTAGGCCGGGCGACGAGGCGGGGGTGAGCCAGGTGGCGCTGCTCTTCTCCGACCTGCAGGGCTCGACCGCGCTCTACGAGCGGGTGGGCGATGCCCAGGCCTACAACATGGTGCGCGACCACTTCGCCCTGCTGGCCGGCATCGTGCGCGACCACGATGGCGCGGTGGTGAAGACCATCGGCGACGCCGTCATGGCCTCGTTCGGCGATCCCGCGCACGCGGTGAAGGCGGCGCTGGCGATGCAGGCCGCCATCGCGGACCACGAGCTGGTGCTGAAGCTCGGCGTCCATGTCGGCGCCAGCGTGGTCGTGACCCTGAACGACCGCCTCGACTACTTCGGCTCCACCGTGAACATGGCCGCAAGACTGCAAGGCCAGAGCGCCGGCGGCGACGTCGTCTTGAGCCGTGCGGTCGCCGACGATCCCGCCGTTCAGGCGGTGTTGTCGGACCTGCCGCGCGGCGAGGAGCAGGTGGAACTAAAAGGCTTCGCCCAGCCCGTCAGCTTCGTCCGGCTAAGGCCTTAGGTCTCGAAAAAAGCCCCCATCACGGCAGCGGCTTCATCGTTGGCCTTGAGTCCCTGCTTCAGAAACCGCGTCATCGAAAAGAAGCCGTGGATGGTGCCGGGGTAGTTCACATAAGTCGTCTTCACCCCGGCATCGATCAACCGGTCCGCATAAGCCCGCCCTTCGTCGCGCAACGGATCGTATCCCGCCGTCAGCACAAACGCCGGCGGCAGTCCCTTGAAGTCCTTCGCCAGCAGAGGTGAGAGCCTGATGTCGCTGAGATCCGTGTCCTCCTCCGGCACATAGGCTTCCCAGAACCACTCCATCAGCTGTTTGGTGAGGAAATACCCCTCGGCGAATTCCTTCCGCGACCCGCTCTCCTTGCTCGAGTCCGTCGCCGGATAGATCAGCATCTGAAACGCCGGCCCGTCTTCGCCGGCATCGCGACACGTCTGGCACACCACCGCGGCGATCGCGCCGCCCGCCGAATCGCCGCCGACCGCGATGCGTGCTGCGTCCGCGCCGAACGATCCCGCGTTGTCCCTGATGTGCCGGAACGCCGCCACGCCGTCGTCGGTCGAGGCCGGAAACGGGTGCTCCGGCGCCAGGCGATAGTCGATCGAGATCACCTGGCAGCTGCTCTTGTTGGCAAGCCGCCGGCACGTCGAATCGTGCGTCTCGATATTGCCGATCACGAACCCACCGCCGTGATAGTAGACGAGCGTCGGCAGCAGCCCGGGCTTCGCACCCATCGGGCGATAGCGCCTGAACCGGATCTCGCTCGCCGGTCCCGTAAAACCGCCGTCCGCCACTTCGGCCACCTCCGGTGGCTCGGCCTCGCCATCGGCCGACATCTTGTCGACCGCGTGCCGCCCCACGACGTGCGGCAGCGTTTCGAGCTTCGGCCGCCCGCCCTTGGTGGCGGCGTCCATCAGGTCGAGCAGGTCACGGGCTTCTTGGTCGAGCATCTTTTAGTCCTCGGGTCAGAGCAGAAAGGCGCGGGCATGGGCCGCGATCTCGGGCGCACGCTCCCAGCTCATGCAGAAGCGCCCGTTGGCAATGGTCTCGATCCTGGCCGTGGGGCAGGCGGCCTGCATCAGCGCACGGTGCTTGCCGTAGATGAAGTGCTCGCCATAGAGCATCAGCACCGGGCATTTGAGCGCGGCGAGGCCCTGGACCGGATCGAACTTCGCCAGCGCCTGCATCGCCTGCCAGCGGTCGCGGCCGATTTCGAGCTGGGCCACGTTGATGCGGTCCATCCACGATTGCGTGGGCTGCATCGGCGCGTGCTCAGGATCGTTGTTCAAAAGAAACTCGATGGTCCTAGGCGCCGGAAAGCCGGTGGGATCGGAGGGCCGCACCTTGGCAATGTCCGCGATGTCGTTCCTGGCGTTCACCGCGTCGGTGAAGTAGGGCGTGTTGATCGCCACGATCTTCCTGATGCGCTCCGGCCAGCCTTTGCCCAAGGCGATCGAGACCGCCGCGCCGACGGCTTCGCCCAGCGCAAAGGCGTGCGCGATGCCCAGTGCATCCATCGTCTCGACCACGGCCCGCGCGTAGTCCTCGATGGCGGGCTGCCAATTGATGTGATCGGAGTTCCCGTGGCTCGGATAGTCGATGGCGACCGCGCGGAAATTTGTGCCCAGCTCCTGCAGGAGCTCGACCATCACGGCCGAGCTCTGCTGGTTGATGTGGCTCACCATGACGACGGGCCCTGTTCCGCAGGCCCGCCAGTGAATGTGCCCGGCAAAAGTCTTCGCCAGGCCGCGCTCGATTTCCAGGGACACGGGCTACTCTAGTTTGACGTTGGCGCTCTGGATCACGGCTGCCCACTTCACGCTTTCCTCGCGCAGGAAGGCGGCCAGTTCCTCCGGCGTGCCGCCGACGGCGACGCCACCCACGGCGGCATAGGCATCGACCACTTCCTTGCTCTTCAGCGTGGCGACGGCGGCTTCGTAGATCTTCTGGCGGTTGGCGAGCGGCGCCTCGCCCGGCGAGATCAGCGCATACCAGTTGTCGGAGTTGACCTTGGGGAGACCAAGCTCGCGCATGGTCGGCACTTCCGGCAGAAGGGCGGCCCGTGTGTCCGAGGTCACGGCCAGTGCCTTCAGCGCGCCGGAGCGGATATGCGCCAGCGACACCGAGATATCGAGCAGCGTGGAATCGATGGTGCCGGCCACCAGGTCGTTGGTCGCGGGTGCCGCGCCCCGATAAGGCACGTGCAGGATATCGATTCCGGCTTCGCGCTTCAGCAGTTCGATGGCGAGATGGGTGATGCCGCCGGTGCCGGCCGAGCCGCAGGTGATCTTGCCGGGCTTGGCCTTGGCTGCCGCGATGAAGCCCTTGAAGTCGGTAATGCCGGTCTTGTTGTTCACGACCAGGATTTCCTGCACGCGCACCATCATCGTGATCGGCGCGATGTCCTTGGCCGGGTCGTAGGGCATCTTGGGCATCAGATGCTGCATGATGGCGCCGGCCGAGGCGCTCATCATGCCCATGACGTGGGCGTCGCTCCCGGCCTTGGCCACGAAATCGACGCCGGTCACGCCCGCGGCGCCGCTCTTGTTTTCGACGATCACCTGCTGACCGAGCCGCGTCGTCAGGCCTTGCGCCAGATGGCGGCCGAACACGTCGGACGGTCCGCCGGCGGGAAAGGGCACGACGAAGGTCATCGACTTGCTGGGGAAGGCTGTTTGCGCGCGTGCTCCGGAAACGCCGGAGGCGAGCGGCAGGGCGGCAAGGCCCGCGACGGCGGCGCGGCGGCTGATGGTCATGGTTTCCTCCGGTTTCTTGACCGGAAGTCTACATGGTCAAAACCTGCCGTGTCCTAGCCTAGAACTCGACGTCGAGTTCCTCGACTTCCTCGGGCTCCGATTTCGCCGCCATTGTCCATTCCAGCATGGCCGGGAACCGCAGCATCAGGTCGCGATAGGCGGCGGACGCAGGGTCGAGCTTCACGTCATAAGTGGCGAAACGCGAGCAGACCGGGGCGTACATCGCGTCGGCAGCCGTGGGGGCTTTGCCAAAGAGATAAGGACCGCCATAGGCTTTGAGGCATTCGCGCCAGATCGCGGTCACCCGCTCGATATCGGCCTGCGCGCCCGCCCACACTTTAAATCCTGGATGGCGCGCCTTCAGGTTCATCGGCAGCGCCGAGCGCAAATTGGCGAAGCCGGAATGCATTTCACCGCATATCGCCCGGCAATGCGCCCGCGCTACCGGATCCGCCGGCAGCAGGCCGGCCCCGGGCTTGATCTCGTTCAGGTACTCGCCGATCGCCAGCGTGTCCCAGACCTTCACCTGCCCATGTTCTAGGCAGGGCACCAGAAACGACGGCGACAGCAGCAAAAGCTCGGCCCGGGTCGCCGGATCGTCGAGGGGCGCCAGCCGCTCTGCGAAGTCGAGGCCGGCCATCCGGCAGAGCAGAAAGCCGCGCAGCGACCAAGAGGAATAGTTCTTGCTACTGACGGTGAGCGAAGCCTCGGCCATGGGCGCCAACCCTCTCGATTCGGCGGGTTCTGTCTGTGTCTCGGGCGTTGTGTGCAATTTCCGAGCCGGTCGCCTCATGTTGTATGCGCTCTACCAGTCCGCCGCCGACATGATGCTGCCGATGCGCGCCTGGGCCACGGCCACCGGGCAGACATTGGCCGTGGGAGGGACCCAGAGCCGCGAAAGCTGGCGGGCCGCCGGCGCCCTCTGCGAGATGATGAGCCGGGCCACGCTCAGCCATCGTCGGCCGTCCTTCGAAATCGACGAGATCAAGTTCGGGAACAAGGTGGTGCCGGTCTATGAGGAAGAGGTGCTGGCCACCCCCTTCGGCACCCTTCTGCGTTTCGTGAAGGAGGGCGCGCCGCCGCAACCGCGCGTTCTGCTGGTGGCGCCGCTCTCCGGCCATTTCGCGACCCTGCTGCGCGATACGGTGCGGGTGCTGCTGCCCGAGCACGACGTGCACATCACCGACTGGGCCAATGCGCGCGACGTCGGCCTGTGGAACGGCCGCTTCGGCTTCGACGACTATGTCGAGCACCTGATCAAGTTTCTCGAAGCCATGGGGCCGGGCGCCCACGTCATCGCCGTCTGCCAGCCCTGCGTACAAGCGTTGGCCGCCGCCGCGGTGATGGCCGAGGACGACAATCCCGCCCAGCCGCTCAGCATGACCTTGATGGCAGGCCCGATCGACACCCGCGTCAGCCCCACCAAGGTGAACGAGCTCGCGATGGGCAAGCCGATCGGCTGGTTCGAGCAGAACCTGATCGCGCGCGTGCCGCTGCGCTATCCAGGCGCGATGCGTCGCGTCTATCCCGGCTTCGTGCAGCTCACCGCCTTCATGAGCATGAATGCCGAGCGGCACATCAAGGCCCAGGTCGACCTCTACCGGCACCTGGCGAAGGGCGAGGATGAGCAGGCGGCCACGATCAAGGCCTTCTATGACGAATACTTCGCCGTGCTCGACATGACGGCGGAGTTCTATCTCGAGACCGTGCAGTGGGTGTTCCAGGAGCACCGGCTGGCCAAGGGCGAACTCGACTGGAAGGGCCGGCGGGTCAATCCCAAGGCGATCCGTCGCACGGCGCTGTTCACGGTCGAGGGCGAACGCGACGATATCTGCGCCATCGGCCAGACCGTGGCTGCCCACGATCTCTGCTCCAGCCTGCGGCCCTATCGCAAGAAGCATTATATGCAGGCCGGCGTCGGCCATTATGGCGTGTTCAGCGGGAGGCGGTGGGCCAGCCAGATCTATCCCTTGGTGCGGAATACGATCCTGGCCAACGAATAGCTGCGTTCCCGGCCCCCGGGATGGGCAAAGGGCGGGGTTTGCGGTAAATATCCCTTCATAATGACCGACTTTCCCAAGAAGACCCTGGCCGAGTGGGAAAAGCTCGCTGCCAAGGAGTTGCGCGACAAGCCGCTGTCGTCTCTCGACTGGACGACTCCCGAAGGCATCGTGGTGAAGCCGCTGTACACGGCGGCCGATCTGGAAAACCTCGAGACGCAGGGCGCGCTGCCGGGCTTCCCGCCGTTTCTCCGCGGCCCGAAGGCCACGATGTACGCCGGCCGTCCCTGGACGGTCCGCCAATACGCGGGTTTCTCCACGGCCGAGGAGAGCAACAAGTTCTACCGTGCCAATCTCGCCGCGGGGCAGATGGGCCTCTCGGTGGCCTTCGATCTTGCGACCCATCGCGGCTATGACTCGGACCATCCGCGCGTGGTGGGCGATGTCGGCAAGGCGGGCGTCGCGATCGATTCCGTCGAGGACATGAAGATCCTGTTCGACGGCATCCCGCTCGACAAGATGAGCGTGTCGATGACCATGAACGGCGCCGTGCTGCCGGTGCTGGCCGGCTACATCGTGGCGGCCGAGGAGCAGGGCGTGCCGCAGGAGAAGCTCGCGGGCACGATCCAGAACGACATCCTCAAGGAGTTCATGGTCCGGAACACCTACATCTACCCGCCCGGACCTTCGATGCGGATCGTGGCCGACATTATCGAGCACACCGCCAAGTACATGCCGAAGTTCAACTCGATCTCGATCTCCGGCTATCACATGCAGGAGGCGGGCTCGACGCTCGTCCAGGAACTGGCTTTCACCCTGGCCGACGGGCTCGAGTATGTCCGTGCCGCCAAGGCCAAGGGCCTCGACATCGATGCCTTCGCGCCCAGGCTTTCGTTCTTCTTCTGCATCGGCATGAACTTCTTCATGGAAGTGGCGAAGCTCCGTGCCGCGCGCTTCCTGTGGGCCGAGCTGATCAAGCCGTTCGATCCCAAGAAGGCCGACTCGCTGTCGCTGCGCACGCACTGCCAGACGTCGGGCGTGTCGCTGACCGAGAAGGACCCGTACAACAACGTGGTCCGCACCGCGTACGAGGCGATGGCAGCTGTCCTGGGCGGCACGCAGTCGTTGCACACCAATTCCTTCGATGAGGCGATCGCGCTGCCGACGCCGACGTCGGCCCGCATTGCCCGCAATACCCAGCTCATCCTGCAGCACGAGACGGGCGTCACGAAGGTGATCGATCCGCTGGCCGGCAGCTATTACGTCGAATCGCTGACGGCGAGCCTGATCGCCGAGGCGCGCAAGCTGATCGCCGAAGTCGAGGCGCTGGGCGGCATGACCAAGGCCGTCGAAGCCGGCATGCCCAAGATGCGCATCGAGGAGGCCTCGGCCCGCCGGCAGGCCCGCATCGACCGCGGCGAGGAGATCGTGGTCGGCGTCAACAAGTTCCAGCTCAAGGAAGAAGCGCCGATCGATATCCTCGATATCGACAACGACGTGGTGCGCGAATCGCAGCTCACCCGCCTGGACAAGATCCGCAAGAGTCGCGACGAGGCCAAGTGCGTGGCGGCGCTCAAGGCGCTGGGCGAGGCGGCGCGCAACGGCACCGGCAATCTGCTGACGCTCAGTGTCGAAGCGACGCGCGCGCGCGCCACGGTGGGCGAGATCTCCTCGGCGCTGGAAGGTGTCTATGGCCGCTACCAGGCGACCGTCCGCTCGATTTCCGGCGTCTATGCCGGCGAGTGGGAAGGCGACGAGGGGCTGGACCGTATCCGCACCGACATCGCAGCCTTTGCCGAGGAAGAGGGCCGCCGGCCGCGTCTGATGGTCGTGAAGATGGGACAGGACGGCCACGACCGCGGCGCCAAGGTGATCGCCACCGCCTTTGCCGACTTGGGCTTCGACGTCGATATCGGTCCGCTGTTCCAGACGCCGCAGGAGGCGGCGCGCGCGGCGATCGAAAACGACGTGCATGTGATCGGCGTGTCGAGCCAGGCGGCGGGCCACAAGACGCTGGTGCCGCAGCTGATCGAGGAGATCGCCAAGCAGGGCGGCGAGGTGATGGTGATCGTGGGCGGCGTCATTCCCGCCCAGGACTACGACTTCCTGAAGAAGGCCGGCGTGGCGGCGATCTATGGGCCGGGCACGAACATTCCGGCGGCTGCCGCGGAAATCCTGGCCATCCTTCGCGCGCACAATCACAAGCGGGCAGCTTAGGCGCGCCGCCCAGGCGCGCATCGGCAGCTAACGCTGCATTGCCTGGGCTTCCTGCGGCGTCAGCGCACGTTCGCGGAAAGAGAGCAGCCTGCCGCGAATCGTGCCGAAGCCGGTCTTGGCTTCGAGCTTCACCGGATAGCGCGCCGGCGTGTCGTCGAGGCGGGCCAACCACATTTTCATCGGCCTCTCGCGCTCCATCTCGGCCTCTTTCGGCGCCTCGTCGAATTCGCCGGAGATGCGCTTGGTATAGAGGTCGCACACCAGCAGGTCGCCTTTCGCCGTCGGGACACCCGCTGCGGCCGGCGACTCCATGCCGATCTTGTGGATCATGATGTCGATCCGTCGCTTGCCGTCGTTGGATTGCACGGTGCGATCGCAGGCGGCGTCGCCCGCGAAACCTACCGAGAGTGCCGCCGTCAACGGGTCGAGCGATCCGTTGCGCTGGTTGTCGGGGATCACATGCTGCGGCGGCGGCTTCCAGGACGGATTGTGCGTTTCGGTCACCGTGCCGCCGGGGCCGTACTGGGCGACCCAGGTCCGGGACTTGTCGCTCACGACGATCGATAGCGATCCGGCCGTCGGCTGTGCGCCTTGCGGGGAAAAGCCGCCCCATGCCCGGTTGAGCCCTTCGTAGCGCATGGTCATCGCCTTCAAGGTTCCTTCCTTGAAGGTCCGGGTCTGGACATCATATCTCCCACCGTCGAAGCGCGCGGTGACGTCGATGCGAAAGCCGGTGATGCCCGCGAAGGAAATTTCATAGCCAATGTCGACCTGGCGAGCGTCCTGGGCGATGGCGGCGGCCGGGGCACTCACGCTCAAGACAAACGCAAACAAGGCCCTACGAAAACTCATGAAATCCCTCACTACAAAGGGCTTACCTAGAGCGCATCGGCACGATAGAAGGCCCACGCCCCCTTCGCCAGCCAGCTTGCGCGCCAAATAAAGGCATTTTTCCCGCTATGTCGCCTCCCGACAACGATCGCATTCCCAAGATTGGCGTCACGCGAACTTGGGCAGTGCTCGGCATTCTGGGCCGACATTTGTGGCCAAAGGGTGAAGTTGGTCTGCGTCGTCGCGTCGTCGTTGCCATGGCGCTGTTGGTCCTGGCCAAGGTCGTGAACGTCTATGTTCCGATTCTCTACAAATACGCAGTGGACGCGCTGGGCGAGCCCACGGCGCAGGCTGTGGCGGTCCCGATCGCGCTGATCGTGGCCTATGGCGTGGCGCGGGTGCTGGCACAGGCCTTCGGCGAAATCCGCGACGCGGTCTTCGCGCCGGTGTCGCAGCGGGCCATTCGCAATCTTGCGCTGGAGGTGTTCGGGCATCTCCATGCACTGGCTCTGCGCTACCATCTCGAACGCCAGACCGGCGGCCTCAGCCGGGTCATCGAGCGCGGCACGCAGGGCATGGAGTTCCTGATCCGCTTCACGACCTTCAACATTCTGCCGACCCTGTTCGAGATCTTCCTGGTCGGCGGCATCCTGTGGACCCTCTACGACTGGCGCTTCAGCGCGGTCACCCTGGGAGTCGTCGCGACCTACATCGTGTTCTCGGTGGTGCTGTCGGAATGGCGCATCAAGTTCGTGCGCCGCATGAACGATGCCGACACCGAGGCCAACGCCAAGGCAATCGACAGCCTGCTGAACTACGAGACCGTCAAGTATTTCGGCAACGAGGCCCACGAGGCCAGGCGTTACGACGTCGGCCGCCGGCGCTACGAGACGGCGGCGATCCGCTCCAGCCGGACGCTGTCGCTGCTGAACATCGGCCAGGGCGCCATCATCTCGGTGGGTCTCGTCACGGTCATGGCGATGGCGGGCTACGGCGTCATCCACAAGACCATGACGATCGGCGACTTCGTGGCGGTGAATGCCTTCCTGATCCAGCTCTACATGCCGCTCAATATGCTGGGCTTCGCCTATCGCGAGATACGCAATTCTCTGGTGAACATGGAAAAGATGTTCGGCTTGCTCAATGTCGCGGCCGAGATCGCCGACAAGCCCGGAGCTCCGGCCCTGGTGGTGAGCGGCGGCGAGATCGTCTTCGATCATGTCGATTTCCACTACGAAAAGGCGCGCCCGATCCTGCACGACGTGAGCTTCCGTGTGCAGCCGGGCCACACGGTGGCGATCGTGGGTTCGAGCGGCGCCGGCAAGTCGACGGTCTCGCGCATCCTGTTCCGCTTCTACGACGTCGCCTCGGGCAGTGTGCGCATCGACGGCCAGGACATCCGCGACGTGACGCAATCCAGCCTGCGGGCGGCGATCGGCGTGGTGCCGCAGGATACGGTGCTGTTCAACGACACGATCTATTACAACATCGCCTATGGCCGGCCCGACGCCAGCCGCGAGGAGGTCGAGCAGGCCGCCCGCCTGGCGCGCATCCACGATTTCATCATGGCCCTGCCGCAGGGCTACGAGGCGACGGTGGGCGAACGCGGCCTAAAACTGTCGGGCGGCGAGAAGCAGCGCGTGGCGATTGCCCGCACGATCCTCAAGAATCCCAGGATCCTGCTGTTCGACGAGGCGACCAGCGCGCTCGACACGCGCACCGAGCAGGAGATCCAGCGCTCGCTGGAAGAGGTGAGCCGCGGCCGCACCACGGTGGTGATCGCGCACCGGCTCTCGACCGTCATCAACGCTGACGAGATCATCGTGCTCGACCGTGGTCGGGTCGTCGAGCGCGGGCGACACAGCGAATTGCTCGCGCGGTCGGGCCTCTACGCCGACATGTGGAGCCGACAGCAGGAAGCCGCGGCCGAGGCCGAACACAAGGTGGAGGAGCCACCGTCGTTCCGCGCCGAGGGCCACCTCCGTGTCGCCGAGTAGCACCGCCAAAAATCCCTGGCGCGCCCTGCTGCCGGTCTTTCTCGCCTGCGCCGCCATCGGCCTGCAGTCAGGCGTGGCGATTCCGCTGGTGCCGCTGGCGCTGGAACGCCGCGGGGAGGACCATTTTACCATCGGCGTCATTTCGGCTGCCTGGGGCATCGGCATGCTGGCCTTCGGGACGCGCATTCCGCACCTGGCGGCCAAGTTCGGCGCCGTCCCGCTGATTGTCGCCTCCGTCGTGACGGGCTCGGCCGTCACGGTCGCCTATACGCTCACCACCAGTCCCGTCATCTGGTTCGGGCTGAGCCTCCTGCACGGCATCACCGGCGGCGTGCCGTGGGTGGTGAGCGAGATCTGGATGAACGTCGTCGTCGAGGAAAAGCGTCGCGGCCGCGTCATGGGGCTCTACGCCATGCTGGTGGCGCTTGGACTAGCCTTGGGGCCGCTCGTGCTGCAGGTGACAGGGGTCTACGGGCCGGCGCCATTTCTCGCCAGTGCGGCACTGGCCTTGCTCGTGGCGGTGCCGTTGCTGCCTTACTGGAAGAGCGCGCCGGCAATCGAGCACACAGCCGACAGCGGCTTTGCTATCGTCGTGAAGGCGGTTCCCCTTTCGATGTTCGCAGGACTTGTCTGCGGCCTCGGAGAACAGGTCGCATTCAGTTTCCTGCCGGTCTACGCGGTCGGCGCCGGCGTTTCGCCGGAGACCGGCGCGCTTTGGCTTTCGGCATTCGTGATGGGGAATGTGATCCTGCAATGGCCGATCGGCTGGATGGCCGATCACTATGACCGGCGGCTCGTGCTGGCCGGCTGCACCCTCGCCAGTGCCGTGCTCGTCGGACTGTTGCCATTGGTGCCGGCACAATCGCCGGCGGTGATCGGAGTCGTTCTGCTGTGGGGCGGGATTTCGTTCGCGATCTACCCGGTGGGATTGGCGCTGCTCGGTCAGCACTTCCATGGCGGCGATATCGCCCGTGCCAACACTGCCTTCAGCCTGCTCTATATTCTGGGCGGTCTCGTCGGCCGCCCCCTTACGGGCGCCGCGATGGACGCGGTGGGCGATCCCGGCCTCGGCTGGACAGTCGCCTTCTTCTATTTCGCCGCAGCTGTGGCCGCCTTGCTGGCGCTCCGCCGCCGCGGCTGATAATTCTGCGGGCAATGAGCGCCACGGCCGCCAAGACGGAAAAGTCAGTCGATCCGCTGCTCGCGCCGCTGCTGGCCGGGGACCGGCGCGCCCTGGCGCAGGCGATCACCCTGATCGAATCGACGCGCGCGGATCATCGCGAACGGGCCGATGCCTTGCTGGCGTCGGTGCTGCCGCACAGCGGCAAGTCGGTGCGTCTTGGCATCACCGGCGTGCCCGGTGTCGGCAAGTCGACCCTCATCGAGCGCTTCGGTCTCTCGCTGCTGGAGCGCGGCCGTTCGCTGGCCGTGCTGGCGATCGATCCCTCCTCCAAACGTGGCGGCGGCTCGATCCTGGGCGACAAGACCCGCATGGAAGAGCTGTCGCGCCGCTCCGGCGCCTTCATCCGGCCCTCTCCGGCGGGCGCCACCCTGGGCGGCGTCGCGCGACGCACGCGCGAGACCATGCTGCTGGTGGAAGCCGCGGGCTTCGACACCGTGATCGTCGAGACGGTGGGTGTCGGCCAGTCCGAAACGGCAGTGTCCGACATGGTCGATATGTTCATCGTGCTGCTGCTGCCGGCCGGTGGCGACGACCTGCAGGGTATCAAGCGCGGCGTCATCGAGCTCGCCGACCTGATCGTGGTCAACAAGGCCGATGGCGATCTCAAGGCGACGGCTCAGCGGTCGGCCAGCGACTATCAGCACGCACTGCGCATGTTGCGCTCGCCGACCGCCGGCTGGACGCCCGAGGTGGCCACCTGCTCGGCGCAGACCGGCGAGGGCGTGGTCGAAATCTGGGAGACGGTCAGCCGCTTCATCAAGGCGGTTGGGGAAAAGGGGATTGCCCGCCGCCGCGCCGAGCAGGCCCGCGCCTGGATGTGGGCCGAGGTCGGCGAGACCCTGCTGGCGGAATTGCGCCGCCATCCCGAGGTCAAGCGCCTGGTGAGCGGCCTGGAGCGCGAGGTCGAGACCGGCCGGGCAACCCCTGCCGTAGCGGCACGACGAATGCTAGAAGCTTTCCATGGGCGCTAAATCTTTCCTCAAGCAGGCTCGGTCGGCCGCCGCCGCCAGCGAATTGCCGTTCTGGCGGCGCAAGTCACTGGCCCAGATGTCGAAGCAGGAGTGGGAATCGCTCTGCGACGGCTGCGGCATGTGCTGCGTCAACAAGCTCGAATACGAAGGCACCGGCGAGCTCGCCCAGACCGACACCTGCTGCAAGCTGCTCGACCCCAAAACGGCGCGCTGCAAGGACTACAAGAATCGCAAGAAAATCGTCCCGGACTGCATCCAGCTGACACCAAAGGTGGTGGAAAAGATGGATTGGCTGCCCAAGACCTGTGGCTACCGGCTGGTCTACCAGGGCCAGGATCTCTACTGGTGGCACCCCCTGATCTCGGGCGACCCGGAAACGGTGCATCAGGCTGGAATTTCCGCCCGGGGACGCGTGATTTCCGAGGATTTGGTTGAGGATATCAGCGACCGGGTGGTCGACTGGTTCGCTTGACGGGAGGCCCCCCGGGCCCGTAAAAAGCCGGCCTTCCCGCCCACCCGGCGGGATCGTTTTTTAGCGGAAGTCACCATGCCCCGTCGTTGCGCCCTTTCGGGCAAGTCCGTGCAGTACGGCAACAATGTGAGCCACGCCAACAACAAGTCCCGGCGCCGGTTCATGTCCAACCTGCAGGTCGCCTCGGTCCTGTCCGATGCGCTGGGCCACACCGTGCGCCTGCGGCTGACCCCGCGCGGCGTCAAGACCATCGAGCACAATGGCGGCATCGACGCCTACCTGCTCGGCACCAACGACAGCAAGCTCAGCCCCGAGATGACGGTTCTGAAGCGCCGTGTCGTTTCGGCCAAGGCCAAGAAGGACGCCAAGAAGGCGGCCTAGTCGGCCGGCGCCAGCTCGAACAAGAGCAGGATGTTGCGCTGAAGCGGATTGAAGTTGTCGTCCGAGATCAGCCAGATCAGCGTCTCGCCGCGCGCGCCCTTTGTCGCGGCCATTCCCTCTAGGTTATCGACCGCGTAGGGCGAGGCGAGCCGGGCCAGCTCCTCTGGCTTCACGGTGCTGCCCGCCTTGAGCTGGGCGGCGTCGAACCGCGTGACGCGACAGCGCACGCCGCGCACGAAATCGAAGGCGCGCTCGAGGACGACGAACGAGCCGTCCGGCAGTGCCGCAATCGCCGTCGGCTGGAAGTCGGGGATCACGGTGTAGTCGAACGAGCGCCAGAGATAGCTGCCCGCCGTGGGCACGCCGATCCAGCCCATCACCGTGCCGGGGCGCTGGCCATATTCTTCGCTGATGGCGATGACCCGGCCATCGGCCAGCGCGGTCAACGATTCAATGCCGCCATTGGCGGGCTGCCGGCCGATTTCCGCCGGCCCCTCGACCGGCATCGGCGTGGCGGTGAGAGTCCGGTAATGCCACAGCCGGTGGCGGCGCTCGAAGGCCACAAGCCTTTCCAGCACAGTGGGATCCGAAGCTTGGAATTCACGTGACTTGAAGTCGCGGC
>JADMIO011101919.1_pt1 | contig 54506 bp, 43 predicted proteins | sample 8958161 | NCBI WGS metagenome assembly JADMIO01 (sample SAMN16585339, study PRJNA669376) | soil metagenome | isolation source: Crop rotation soil | place: USA: Cullars Rotation, Alabama | collected 2011
CGCGACAACTTGTCCACGTGGAATTCTAAGCTTAGGATCCCAATGTGCTGGAAAGAGCTCTGTCGGCCCGGAGGTAGGACGAAGCCTCCTCTGGCGGCGCCGCTTCCGGCGCGTCCAACAGCGGCCACGACGCGTCCCGACGGCCATCACAGCGCGCCTTCGTTGCCGACGTCAGACGGCCTCCTAGGCCGAGACGCTCCATAGGCTTCGTCACTTGAGAGAGCGACCTTCGTCCCAAGATCAACTCACCTGAGGCTTCGTGCGCGGCGATGGGGTCACAGAGGCGTCCTTTGGTGTGGGGAAGCCCTTGGGGCACACTACCCTCGAAGTCGAGCCCGACGGGCTATGGGTTTGCCGGGGTCTGCCGGCAGCGGCTCGCAGGCTGGAGGGGGATCATGATCGCGCGCGCCATCATCAGAGTTCTGATCAATGCGGTGGCCCTTGCTGCGGCCGCGCACATTGTTACGGGGATCCACTACGTCGGCCTCTCGTCGCTCCTCGTGATGGCGCTGATCTTCGGGCTCGTCAACGCCTTCATCAAGCCCGTCATCAAGATCCTCTCGTGCCCGCTCCTCATTCTGACTCTGGGGCTCTTCACGTTCATCATCAACGCCTTCATGCTGCTGCTGGCCGGCTGGATCGCCGAGAGCCTTGGGATTCACTTCGGCGTCGACGGATTCGTCCCCGCCTTCCTGGGCGCTCTCATCATCTCGATCATCAGCCTCTTGCTCTCGTTCCTGGTTCCGTCGAAGCGCCGCGAGACGGACGAGCGATAGCTCGTCGCTTGCACCGGGTCCTTCCGAGGATCACCTTGTGCCGGACCTTTCGTAATGCTGCAACGGCATTGTATGGACGGCGCTTGCCTCCAATCGAGAGCCGCCCTCATCTGTAGGGCTGGAAACCGTCAAGATCCACCTTGACAGGGCTACAAAGTCCCGGTAAGAGTAAGCATATTTCGGGGGATGGGAGCCCCTTTCCATACGTTTCTTGGATTCCTGACGCGATCACTTGGAAGGGCCGATGGACAAGGTCGACAGTCGGCGACTCGGGTCACATCTCAAGCGCCTGCGGGAAGAAAGAAAGCTCACCCTGGGGGGAGTTGAGGCGCTCTCTGAGGGATTCGGGGAGAGGATCAACAAGAGCTATCTCTTCCGCGTCGAGCGCGGCAAGACCGTCCCCTCGATTCCCCGCCTGCGCGTCCTCTCGAAGGTCTATCGCGTCAAGCTCTCCACACTGCTCGAGATTCTCGAAACAGCCTTCGAGGAGCAGGAGAAAGAGCACGAGCTCGGAAAAGACATTGCGGAAGCAAGTTATGACGAGCTTCGGCAACAAGGAATTGATTCCGAACGCGAGGGCGATTTCTCGAAAGCAAGCCTGTTCTATCGGGCAGCTTGGGACAAGGCTCTACTTGAACCGCCTTCGCAGGGAAGATCGGAGAAGACAGCAAAACTGAGGTATGACCTCAGCGTTGTTCTCAAGAAGGCAGGTAAGATCGAATTAGCACGATCGTACGCTGAAGATGCTCTCGAAGAGGAAAGCATCTCGACGGCACTACTCGATCCCATCAGATTGAATCTTGCAGATATCTATCGCCGACTCAACCGATTGGTCTTGTCCAGGGAAATTCTGGATGGTCTTGTGGGCCGATCAAAAGAACTCTCAACGCAACTCCAAGTTGGCGCGCTATCGCTCATGGGGTCTTCACTCCTTGATCATGATCCTAAGAGTGCAAGTAGATATTACAGAGAAGCATTGCCCTTCACCCGTCAGACGAAGGACTACTACGAAGAGTGCAAACTTCTATACAACATTGGTGTTGCAGAATCCAGAAGTCGAAATTACCTGCGTTCGGAGAGAGTCCTTCTCAAGGCGATAGCTCTTGCCGAGCGTAAGGACTACATTTTCCTCGTGTCAAAGGCGAAGGCTGAGATTGGAAAGGCTTTCTACCTCAATGGGCAAGTCGGTGAGGCTCGGCAGTATTTGAGAGAAGCAATGGAAGTCGCTCGTCGTCGTGACTACTACGAACAACTCTTCACCTGCCAGTATTATCTTCGTAGGATTGCGCTGGATGAGGGCAACCAAGCTAAGGCTCGAGCCACCGAGTCTAGTCTTCGTTTTTTTGCTTCCAAGATCGAAGAAAGCTTCGACGAATTGAGATCGTTTAGATCGGAGTTGGCCGTGACTAGGGAGGAGAGCCTGTGAAATCGCGATTTCTCTTCCTGGCGTTGTTCTTGATTTTCCTTGATAGTGCTTTTGTTCTTGCCAAGCCGGCGCTTGAATCAAGGAATGTTGTTGGTCGAGGGCTAGCTGCAGTTGCCCAGGGAACTCCCGAGTCTCCCGAACCTCATCCGCAATCACCTTCCTTCGATCTCGATCGAGACAGCGGCGGAGCCAATGTCCCTGGAGATCTGCCCGATTCGAGAATCGCAGGGCATCCTCGCTGGATCTCCATCTTCTATCCGAATCTGGGGCTTGTGCCGATCCCGGGCCCGGGCCCATTGATCGTTCTTATCGAGATCGATGGTTCGTCGTCGAGAGGTCGGGCCAAGCCCTGATCTCTTTTCTTCGCCCTCGCTGAAGAAGCTCTCTCGATAATCCCACATCGTTGGCGACTCCCTGCCGCACGACGAGCGCCATGAGGGAGCTGGCGGACCCAGAATTCCTCGGTTTTTCGAGGAAATATTCGGTCTTGATTTTCGCTTTACATTCGCTATACTCCTCCACGGCACAGGACGAAGTCGTACCCAAAAACTGAAAGTGCCCGGAGGGGTCCATGATCCGGATTGGAGCGAGTGGCTACAACCACCGTGAGTGGATCGGTTCGTTTTATCCCGTGGGAATGGGGCCGGCGCGGTATCTGGGGCGTTACTCCGATGAGATGAACGTCTGCGAGCTGCCGCTGTCGTCCTACCGGCTGCCGCGCCCGGCCGATGCGGACCGCATCCTCGGGGAATCGGGAGGGCGCCTCTTTTTCACGGCGCTCGCCCCGGTGCGTCTGGTGGATGCGATCCGCGCGGCGGGGGTCGCGGATCTACCCGCGGTGGGGGCGGGGTTCCTACTCGGAGAAGACTCTCACGAGATCGCAGGGCGGGATTTCGCGTTGAAGACGCCACGTCGCGCAGGACTCCCCGGGCGCGATCGATCTGCGAAGGCCAGGGTTGGGGAAGAGGAGAGGAGGACGGCTGCTCGCAGCAGTCAAAGTGGCGGAGCTTCGCAGGCGAGAGGGATCGCTTCCCGTCAGGATCGCCGTGGACGCGCGGGTCTCCCTTCGCCGCCTGCGAGGTCGGTGAGCGCGAGTGTGGCGCTCGATCGCTTGCTCGTGCGCGTGCGCGAAGCTCTTGCCCCCTACGCGAAAGCGGAGCGGTTCGGGGGATTGGTGCTGCCGCTTCCCGCCGCCCTCGGACCCACCGAGGAAATGCTCGCGGCGATCGCCCGCGTCCACGATCGTCTCGAGGGGCTTCCTCTGCTGATCGAGCCGCGCGAGGCGTCGTGGGGGGATGCGAAGGTCCTCGAGTTTTTACGGGGGGTCGGCCTCGGGTTCGTCCTGGCCGACGGTCCGGGTCCGGAGGGTCCGTCCTTCGGTCCGGATCGCGGCAGGCCGAGGCCCCTTCCCGCCAGACAGCACGTGTCGTTCGTGCCCCTGACGGCGGACACCGCGTACGTGCGCTTTCAGGGGCGCGACGGCCAGGCGTCCATCGCGCGCCGAGCGCGTGAGCGGGCCGAAGCCGAGCGCGCCGATCGAAGCGGCCTCGGGCGCGCGGGAGGCGACGACGACCTTCTCGGCGAGACGCCTCGCAACGGTCATGGAAGGCTCCGATATCCCACGCGGGTGACAGCGACAGCGCGTCGTCAATCAAGCTCCAGCTCCGGCATGGAATCCCGCTCCGGCGAAGATCGCAGGGGCGACGCGCGGGAGCGCGGCGGGCTCCATCCGGCGATCCGGCGTCATGGGTCGGGGTCCGTCGGGTTTCCGGCGCCCGCCAGCAGCTACTTCTATTCCTGGGAGGAGCTGGTGGGATGGCTCCCGACGCTCCGCGCGCTGGCGGGCCGTGCGAAGGATCTGTACATCGTCTTCGACAATCCCGGCCGGGGCTCCGCGATCGAGAACGCCCGGATGCTGGGCCGCCTGCTGGGAACGGTGCAGCCCGAAGGGAAAGCGACGGGGAGCTGAGCAGAGGGAACCGCGAGCTCACCAGAGCATGAATCGCGAGCGGGACATCGTGCACCTCGATGTGGCGGCGTTCGCCGTTGCGGTCGAGCGCGTCCGGGACCCGCGGCTGCGGGAGCGTCCGGTCGTGGTCGCTCCTCCGACGCCGCGCGCGCTCGTCCTGACGGCCTCGTTCGAGGCGCGCAAGGCGGGGATCGTACGGGGGATGCCCATCGGTCGAGCGCGGCGCCTGTGCCGCGACGTCGTGGTCCTGACCCCCGACGAGCCGCTGTACGACCGGGCCGCGGCCGCCGTACGTGAGATCGTCGGGACCTTCACCCCGCTCGTCGAGCCCACCTCGGGCGGACGATGGTTCCTCGATCTCACCGGGACGCGGCGGCTGTTCGGCGCTCCCGCCGATGCCGCGGCGCGCGTGGCGAGAGAGGTGAAGGGGCGGCTGAGGCTCCCCGCCGCGGTGGGCGTTGCGATGAACAAGACCGTGAGCCGCGTGGCCGCGGACGTCACCGAGCCGTTCGGACTGCTCGACATCGCCCATGGGAGCGAGGCCTCCTTCCTGGCCCCGCTTCCCGCCGTGCGCCTTCCCGGCGTTGTGGGCGAGGTGCGGATGACGCTTTCCGATCTGAACATCCAGATCGTTCGCGAGATCGCCGAGCTCGATGTTGGCAACCTCACGATGCTCTTCGGGCGGTTCGGAATCATCCTCCACGAGCGCGCGCTCGGCATCGACCCGACGCCGGTCCGTCCTCCCGAGGAAGAGCAGGCGGTGCTCGAGGAAGCGACGCTGACAGAAGATACCAACGAGCTCGCGGCGATCGAGTCGGTCCTGTTCGAGCTGTCCCGCCGGGCGGGGCTCGAGCTGCGGCGCCGCAAGGTCAGTGCGGGACGTCTCGAGGTGGGGCTGCGCTACGCGGATGCGGCGCGGGCCTCGGCGCGCTGCGATCTGCGCGAGCCGACCGATCTCGATCCGCACCTCTACAAGGAGGCGGTGGTGCTGCTGGGTAAGGCGCTCGGCCGCCGGGTGCGCGTGCGGAGCCTGTCGCTTCGCGCCACCCGCCTCGCCCGGCATGCGCGCCAGCTCCTGCTCTTCGAGGAGGGGGCCCATCGCCGGGACGCCTCGCTGACGACTGCCCTCTCCCGGCTCCGGGCGAAGCACGGCCGGGAGGCCATCCACTTCGCGGGGCGCGAGCCCGCCGTCGCGAGACTGATGCCTCCCCCGCGGCCGTGAGGACGAACACCGCCGCCGCCCTGTCGGACTGGGACGGGTCGAGCCCCCCTGTTCGCGGGGTTCGGATCGCCCCTCGCTCCGAAAACTCGCGGATGGGCCGAGCCTGCGGCAAACTCCCTCGCACCGCCTGTTTTCCGCTGTTTTTTGGCTTGCATCGGAGCATTTCTCGCCGCACACTCCTCGTGATCCAGGGGGAGTTGAGGTCTTCTTACCGCCATTCCGAGAGACCTATCCGGCAGAGGGTTTCGAGGGCTGCTCGATTCCGCCCCGGCGGATGTGTCCGCCGGGCTGCGAAAGGGGTTCTTCGATGCGTCGCGCAACCGCACATCCCGTCAGATTCTTCAGCATCACCCCAGCGGTCCGTGTGGTTCCCGGGTGGGTCCGTGCCGTGCGTGTCCTGGCAACGGGGATCCTCCTGGCGGCGGCGACGTCCCTGTGCGCCTTCGCGGTCCCGGGCGAGGTGACGAACCTCCAGTTCTGCGGCTCCTCGAAGAACTGTCTTCAGTGGTCCTCGGTGACGGGCGCGACCCTCTACAAGGTCTACCGCGGCGAGCAAGCGAGTCTTCCGTGCGATCTGAATCCCGCCCTCGAGTCGTGCAACCACGGCTCCTTCGGGACGACCACCACGGGCGCGACGGTTCCCGAGAATCCCGCGGTCGGCCGGTTCTACTGGTTCCTCGTCACGGCGCAAGACGGATCGGGCGAGGGAACCCCGGGGACGGCGACGCCCGGGCCGCGTCAGCTGAACCTGACCGGCTCGTGCGGTGCGTCCTGTTTCCCGGCCGGACAGAGCTGCTCGGTCAACAACGATTGCTGCGGCTCGCACTGCTTTCTCGGAACGTGCGCCGCGCTGTGCTGTCAGCCGACGAACGGCCTGTGCACGACCCACGCCGATTGCTGCAGCGGAAACTGCGCGGGCAACGTCTGTCAGCCGCCGTGTCTGCCGGGCGGCGGGTCCTGCACGCAGGACTCGCAGTGCTGCAGCGGGAACTGCAACATCGTAACGAATCAGTGCGTCTTCGCGTGTTCGGTCGCCGCGGACTGTCCCGGCGCCGACACGCAGTGCAGCACCCGGACGTGCACGGGCGGGGCGTGCGGGGTCTCCTTCACGCCGAACGGCACGCCGACCAACGGCCAGACTCCCGGGGATTGCCGGCAGAACGTATGCGATGGATCGGGCAACATCGTGAACATCGCCGACAACAACGACGTTCCCGCCGACGACGGAAATCAGTGCACGCAGGACATCTGCACGAACGGAGCGCCGGCGCATCCCGTGCGCCCGGTCAACTCGCCCTGCAATCAGAACGGGGGGGCCGTGTGCAGCGCATCGGGGCAGTGCGTGCAGTGCAATACGTCGTCCCAGTGCCCGGGAGCGGACACCGAGTGCCAGTCGCGCACCTGCACGGCGAACGTCTGCGGCCTCTCGTTCGTGTCCGGTGGAACGCCGACTCCCTCGCAGACTCCCGGGGACTGTCAGACGCGGGTGTGCGACGGTTCAGGAGGATTCACGACGACCGTCAACAACGGGGATGTCCCGGCGGACGACGGGAATCAGTGCACGGGTGAGACCTGCGTCAACGGCGTCCCGAGCCATCCCATCGCGCCCATCAACTCGCCGTGCAACCAGAACGGCGGTGTGGTGTGCAACGGGTCGGGTCAGTGCGTGCAGTGCAATTCGTCTTCGCAGTGCCCGGGCCAGGACACCGAGTGCCAGTCGCGAACCTGCACGGCGAGCACGTGCGGGATCGCGTTCACGTCGGCCGGCACGCCAACGGCCACCCAGACCCCGGGAGACTGCCAGACGCGGGTCTGCGACGGCTCGGGGGGATTCACGACGACTGTCAACAACGGAGATGTTCCTTCGGACGACGGCAATCAGTGCACCGGTGAGACCTGCGTCAACGGCGTCCCGAACCATCCCATCGCGCCGCTCAACTCGCCGTGCAACCAGAACGGCGGTGTGGTGTGCAACGGGTCGGGTCAGTGCGTGCAGTGCAATTCGGCTTCGCAGTGCCCGGGCCAGGATACCGACTGCCAGTCGCGAACCTGCACGGCGAGCATGTGCGGGATCGCGTTCACGTCCGCCGGGACACCGACCCCCTCCCAGACCCCCGGCGACTGCCAGACGCAGGTCTGCAACGGCTCGGGCGGCACCACGACGTCGGTCACCGACAGCGATGTTCCCGTGGACGGAGTCCAGTGCACGGACGATGTCTGCACCAATGGCAACCCCAGTAATCCTCCGGCCGCGGCCGGAACCCCGTGCAACCAGTTCGGCGGGTCGGTCTGCAACGGGTCGGGCTCGTGCGTCGTGCCGCCCGCTGTTCTCTCCACGGCGCCGGCGGACGGCGCCACGGTGATCGCGAGCACCACGATCACCGTGACCTTCACGCAGGCGATGAACCCGGTGACCCTCACCGAGCAGACGAGCGCGGGAGCCTGCTCGGGCTCCATCCAGGTCTCGCTCGACGACTTCGCGTCGTGCATCTCGTTCTCGGCGGCATCGCCGACGATGTCGGGGGGGAACACGGCCGCAACGCTGGTCCCGCAGCCGGGGCTTCTCGTGAACAGGGCGTACAAGATCCGGGTGACGACGGCGGCCCAAGGCGCTTCGGGGGCGCCTCTCGCAGGACAGTTCACGCAGCCGAACGGTTTCGTGACGTTCAGCCCCAACGCCTGCGACGGCTCTCTCGTGATCAGCCAGCTCTACGGAGCGGGAGGCCTGCCGGGCGCGAGCCACAGGAACGACTTCGTCGAGCTGCACAACCGGGGGACGTCGTCGATCAACGTCAATACCTACTCGATCCAGTACGCGAGCGCCACTGGCACCACCTGGATCAGGACCAACCTCACGGGAACGATTCCCCCCGGCGGCTACTACCTCGTGCAACTCGCCTCTGGCGGGACCAACGGAAGCGTGCTTCCGGCTCCGAATGCGACCGGGACCACGGACATGGCGACTGCCGCGGGCAAGCTCGCGCTCCTCACCAACCAGACCACGCTCCCGCTCGTGGCATGCCCGACCGGTCTCGGGATCATCGACTTCATCGGCTACGGCTCGACGGCGAACTGCAATGAAGGGGGCGCGAATGCGCCTTCCCCGTCGTCGACGACGTCCGACACGCGGCAGCAGGCGGGGTGCCTGGACAACAACGTCAACGGGACCGACTTCGTGGCCGTCGCGCCCAACCCCCGGAACAGCGCCTTCCCGGCGAACGTCTGCTCGTGCGTGGCCATGAACGAGTCCGGAGCTTCGCAGGAGTCCGACTACTGCGTCGTCCAGTTCCCGTCGACCCTGAGCGTGCAGACGGGGCAGTCCACGGGGCAGATCTTCGGAGATCTCTTCGAGAGCCTCGTGACGCCGCCGGCCGGTCCGAGCGCCATCGTGCGGGCGCAGCTCGGGTACGGGCTGCCCACCGCCAACCCGGAGTACGAGCCCGGCTGGACCTGGTTCACGGGGTCCTACAACATCCAGAACGGGAACAACGACGAGTACGCCGCGTCGTTCACCGCACCCGCCCCCGGGTCGTACCGATACGTGTATCGGTTCAGTCTCGACCAGGGCGTGAGCTGGACGTACTGCGACGCGAACCTGGGCGATTTCGGCGCGGGCTCGAACCCCGGCCTCACGTTCGACCTCGAGAATCAGGGAGTCCTGACCGTCACGCCGTAGCTCAGCAGTCACTAGCACGGCCTTGGCGGGAGTGCTGATCGGCCGATTCTCGTGCTCCTGGGTCAGGTCCTCGAGTTGCGCGCGCGGTCTCGCACGCGCTCCGCCGGTGTGCTGATCGCGGCAGTGTGCTGATCGGCGGAGTGTGCTGATGGGACTCCCTGAGCGCGCTCGACGTGGATCTTGCCCGTAGTGACGGTCGACACTCTTCTGCCCAACGTTTGGAGAGGCACCAGCGTCATCAGAAAGCGAGCCGCGGGACGCGGGAGTCGTCCGTCGCGGCGCGACCTCTGGACAGCATCCCCGTCCTGATCGATCATCCGATACGACATGCAGCTCTTCTTCTTGCTGGTTCTTCTGGTCGGTCCCTACGTCGTGCTCACCCTGGCGGGGGCGTTGGCCCCTCGCTTCAGGCTCCCCGCGCCCACACGAGCCCGCGTCGGCCTGACCCTCTTCTTCCTCTTCACGTCCCTCGGACACTTCGTCAAGAATGTGGAGATGTCCAGCATGCTTCCGCCTTCCGTTCCGCATCGCCCGGAGATCATCTACGTCACAGGAGTCCTGGAAGCGCTCGGCGCGATCGGCGTGTGGATCCCTTCCCTCAAGAGACTGGCAGGCATCAGTCTCATCGTGATGCTCATCGGGATCCTTCCCGCGAACATCTACTCGGCGCTCCAGCACGTGGAGTTCGGAGGCCATGGCGCCGGCCCCATCTATCTGCTCGTGCGGATCCCGTTCCAGATCCTCGTGATCGTCTGGACGTACGTCGCGACGGAGCAGCGGTGGTTCGGGCGCAGGCGGGGTCAGGGCCCTCGGTGACGATCTGAGATCATCCCGCGCTACACGTCTGAGCTCAGACCTCGATCGACAGGATGCGAAATCTCACGTTATCGGGGAACAAACGAGTGAAGAGTCTCGGGCTGGAGCGCAAGCGTCCTTGACGATCGCGCTCTATCATTGAGAATCGTGGATCGGGTGTTCCAGCGCATTGTTCTGGGCAGATGGAGCCGGTGGGTGTTCGCTACGCTGGTCGGCGGTCTGCTGTTGGGGGCCGTAGCCACGCTGCTAGCGGGCAGTCTTGTGGCGGCACCGTCGCCGCACGTTGTGGGAGCGCCTCCCAAAGGTCTGGGTGCCGAGAGCGTCGAGTTCCACAGTGCTTCCGGTTCTCTTCTCAAGGGATGGCTGATTCCGGGCCAGCCGGGGCGGGCGGGTGTGATCCTGATGCACGGCATCCACGCCGATCGGCTTCAGATGCTCAGGCGTGCACGCTTCCTCTCGGAAGCGGGGTATGGAGTTCTCCTCTTCGATTTTCAGGCGAACGGAGAAAGTCAGGGGCGCCATCAGACTTTCGGGTATCTCGAGAGTCGCGATGCTCGAGCGGCGCGCGATTTCATCCAATCACGCCGGCCTGGCACGAAGGTGGGTGCGATCGGAATGTCCCTGGGTGGAGCTGCAGCGATCCTGGGACCGACCCCTCTCGATGTCGATGCCTTGATCGTGGAAGAGGTCTACCCGACGGTCGAGGAGGCCACGTCCAACAGGATCGCGCATCGACTGGGCTGGACGGGGCGAGCCCTGACCCCCCTCTTGCTGTGCCAGCTCTGGCCCAGGCTAGGTATCTCCGCCAGCGATCTGCGGCCGATCGATCGGTTCGGGTCGGTCACGGCTCCGATCTTCGTGATTGCCGGTGGTCAGGACATGGACACGCCCCCTCGGGAATCCCAGCGATTGTTCCAGGCAGCCCCGGATCCCAAGCAGTACTGGGAGCTCGTCGGAGCCGGTCATCAGGACTTTCACGCGTTCGCGCGCGAGGAGTATGAATCGCGCGTGCTCGAGTTCTTCGAACGCTACCTGAGCGACCCTCTCCAAATTCCTCAATAGAAATGCTCGGCTAGGCCGGAACTTTTTCGTGCTCCCCGCTGTCTCAACAGGAGAGAGAACATCGCATGCCCGTCGATGCGAAAGGGGGCACCCGTGCGTCCCATGCACTGGATGGTTGTCATCAAATTGGTTCCCGCAGTCATCCTGGTCGGGGCCAGTCTCTCCTGTAGCCTCGAAAGAGACGCCTCCACGGCGCCCGACCGATCCGAGCAGGTGAAGCCGGCCTCATTCGCCGCCGCTTCATCCGGCGTGGCGAGTCCCGGCGAGGAGGGCAGGAGCACATCCGCGAATGGCTCCGGTTCTGGAGCGGTCTGGACCGATCGCAAGCTCGTCAGGAACGCGCTTGTACAGATGGAGGTCGAACAGATCCAGTCCGCAGTCGACGCCATCCGCAAGCTGGCCAGGACGAACTCCGGCTTGCTGTCCAACGTCGATGTGAAGACGGATGATCGTGGTCACTCGCATGCCTCCGTGACTCTGCGAGTTCCGGAGGATCGCTACGACCCCGCCCAGGTTGGTCTTCGAACGATCGGGAACGTAACTCAGGAGTCGTCCAGGTCGGACGATGTCACCAAGGCGTACACGGATCTGGAGATCCGGCTACGAGTGAAGCGAGGAACTGAGGAGAGGCTGCGGTCGCTCCTGGCGGACCGAACGGCGGCGCTCTCGGATGTGCTCAGCGCGGAGCGCGAGATCGAGCGCGTCGTAACGGAAATCGAAGAGATGGAAGGATCTCGACGCTTCTATGATCAACAGATCGCGATGTCGACGATCCAGGTCGAGCTTCGCGAGCGAAGCCCCATCCTCGAGGCCGGCTCGTCCTCGACGATACGAACCGCGCTCCGCACTTCGATCGGCCTGATGGTTCGTTCGCTGACGATCCTTCTCTACGTGATGTTCCTGCTGCTACCCTGGCTGATTCTCGGCGCTCTGATTGCGGGGCTGGCGGTGTTCATCGGCAGGTTCGGGCGAAGGCGGCTGATGGCGCGATCTTGAGGTCGAAGAGCCGGCCGCCCCGGAGATACCGTTGAGACTCCGGCGAGACTCAGGATCATCTTGCAGTCAGAGACCGCTCCCGACCCCCAACTGTCGGAGTCTCGATCAGTTGACGGGGAGCGGTTTGCGAGTCCTCGAGTCCAGGCCATACTCGTCGGACGACCATGAACAGAGCTCGACAGTCGATTGCGCTCGTGAGGCGGGCGGCCTGGGCGCCGGTGGGGGTGTACATACTCCACGCGGTGGCCGCGTCGATCTTCAGGCACGAGCCGTACGTCGATCCGGCCATGCACTTCCTCGGCGGAGCGGCCATGACGTTCTTCATCTTCACGGCCTGCTCCCTCGACATGCTTCCGCTGGGAGCGCCTTCACGGCTCGCTGTTTCGCTGATTTCCCTGGGATCGACCAGTGTGGTCGGACTCTGCTGGGAGCTGGGCGAGCTGTTCTCCGATGTCTATCTTGGAAGCCACACTCAGTTCAGCGTGGCGAACACTCTTCGCGATCTCGCGCTCGACACACTCGGAGCCGTGGTCTATCTCATCGTGGCGAGCGCGGTGAGCCGCATGAGATCATCCGCCGACGATCGGTAGACGGGGAACCTTCGGAACAACCGGGCCGCAACCCCTCCCGGAACGCTGATTTTGATCGAGGAGTCAGAGTCACAAGTGCGCCTGTAACCCCTGAGGCACCTGACCTAACGCATCGCCGGTGATGCCGAAGGAGAGGCGGCGGGGGATGCAGAACGGAAAAGGGCTCTCTGGACGGCCCGAGCCTGAGCCGCGTCGGCGCCGGCGACGAAGAGGACCTCCAAACCCTGACGGATGAGGAGGTATCCGCCTGCGGGTGTCCTGGCGGCCGCTTCGCCTGTAGCCAAGTCCGGTTCCGGTCCGATCCACCCCGCCGGCAGCACAGCCTGTGAGGGAGCCGGTCCATCGATCTCGCGCTGCGTCCTGGTTTCTCCAGCGGCGCGTGCAGCAGGGGTCTGCGGCGATGCGGTGCGCGGGTCCTCTGCAACCGCGGTGGAGCCCCGAGGATCGACGGCGTCAGCTTGTCCGCCGCTCCCGTCGGCGCCGGCGCCGGAGCGAACGGCCGGCGAGCCTCCCGGAGACTTTTTACCTGGGCCCTCTTTCGGAGGGGCTGTGCCGGCTTCGGAGGGAGCTCGGGCGCTCGTGTCGGTCGAGGGAAGGCGCGATGACAGCGGCGGGCGCGCTTTCATGGATGCAAGACGCGCTTGCGAGGCCTCGCGCAGCGCGCTCTCGAACTCGATTGCGTCCTGCTCCGTGTCCCAGACCGTCTTCCAGACGACGACCGCCCCGCCTCCGGCTTTCTCGAAGGCGCGGTATCGGTCCCCGCCCCAGCCCGCGGCGGCGCTCTTCGCGCGCTGGACTCGCGCGGAGCCGGGCGACGACATGATCGGATCGGGGGTCGCGAGAGGAATCTCTCCGGGGGTGGTAACGGTCGTACTTGCGTCCTTTCGGGATGCGGGAGCCGCCGTGGGAAGAATGGTTTCGAGCAGGATCTCGGTCTCGAGCTCCCCCAGCGTGTTCTCGCACGCCGGTGAGTAGCCCGGTCCCAGAGCTGCAGCCACGTCGGGGACCGAGACTGGAATCGGCGCCTCGCGCGGTCCCCCCTTGGTCAGCTTCTCGGGATGCAGGAAGAGCTCCGTCGAAAGAGGAGGGTTCGCCCACAACCCGTTGACGGCATCCCATCCTCCCGCCCGGAACACATGATGGACGGCCTTCTGCCCCGCGAAGTAGGGGTCGAAGAGAATGCGGAAGAGATAGTCCGGGTAGGAGAGAACGGCGTCGACCTCGGCGGCCATGTCGGGGCCGAGCGACTTCTTCGTGCTTTCCACCTGGGCGATGATCCCGTCACGGTCGAGGCTCGACATGGCCTCGATGGCCTGATCGACCGCGAAACTCCCGGCTTCGAGATTGACCCCATGCCCCCGCACCGTGGCCAGCATCATCACGTAGGTCGCTTCACCTTCGGCGAGGAAGCGGAACGCGTTCTCGATGTCGTCGTTGTTGGTATTGTGAAGGGCCTTGATGCGCGCCTCGAGGCCGAACTGCTGGTCCTGCAGCGCATGCGTCAGCTCGTGGACGACGGTCGGCTTCAGGAAGCTCTCCGGAAGATCCGGATGCACGATGAAGAAGATCTTCTTGTAAGGATTGTAGTAGGCCGCGACCTGGGTCACGAGAAGCTTCGAGAACGCATTGCGAAGGTCGAAGTCCTCGGGAAGAAGGCCGAGAAGACCGAGGGCGTGGGACACGCACGCCGCCCGAGGGGGAGGCAGATCGTAGTCGAGGTCCTTCTGGACGAACTTCCTGAACTCCGCGAGCGATTGTCTGCCGTTCGCCACCGCGTGCTTGAAGGGCAGCTGGCGAATGCTCTCGATTTCCTTGGTGTAGCTGGGGAGATCGGGGAGTGCGAGGGGTGTGGCGGTGACGGTCGCCGAAGCAGGGGACCATGTCTGGGCGATGAGGTTCGATTCGTGGACAGGGGACCAGGTCTGGGCGATGAGATTCGATTCGTGGACAGGGGACTGCGCCCGGGCGTTGATCGGCACATCGTGTGAAGGGGTCTGTACCGGGGCGCTGGGAGACGCGTCGTTGGAAGACGATGCCGCCGACACACCGGCTCCGTTCTCGAGAATCCCCGACAGGAGCGCGATCAGAGCGCAGCAGACGACCGCAGCCATCCGAGCGCGCCCGGGGTGATCGGCGGCCTTCAGACCGCTGGAGGATGTGACGAGACGGCGCAACTTCTGCCTATTCAGGGCCATTCCCGAGCCAAGGGATCTTTCATGCGGTCTTGGCGCGAACGATGAGCGCCACATCGCAGTCCAAGACGGAAAAGCGGGATCGACGCAACCGCCTCAGCCTCAGCTACGACGCTTCTTCAGATACGTTCGGGCCTCGGGGAGCTTGGCCTCGATGTTCTTGATCCGGGTCTCGTCGGACGGGTGCGTGCTGAGGAACTCCGGCGGAGCTCCCCCCTTGCCCTGGGACATCCGCTTCCAGAAGTCGACCGCCGAGCGAGGATCGTAGCCGGCGAGGGCCATGAAGATGAGCCCCATTTCGTCGGCCTCGCTCTCCTGAAGACGGCTGAAAGGAAGAAGCGCGCCGTACTGGGCCCCGACTCCGTACGCGGACATCCAGAGCTGCTGCGTTTGCTGGGGCTTCTGCCTCATGGCTTCGCTCAGGGCCAGGCCGCCGAGCTGGGCCAGCATGCCCTGGCTCAGCCGCTCCCCCCCGTGGCCGGCCACGGCATGAGCGATCTCGTGACCGAGAACGACCGCGAGGCCGTTGTCGTCCTGCGTGTACTTCAGGATCCCGTTGTACACGACGACCTTCCCGCCCGGCATGCACCAGGCGTTCGCCTCCTTGTTGTCGACCAGGTTGAACTCCCACTTGTACCCCTTGACCTGGTCGGCCATGCCCTTGTGAGCCATGTACTTCTCGACGCCGCGGGCGATGTTCTTTCCCACCCGGCGCACCATCGCCGTGGATGCGGCGTCGCGGCTCGGCGGATTGTCCTTGAGGAACTCCTGGTACTGCTGGGCGCTCATGGACATCATCGAGGTGTTCGAAACGAGGCTGAGCTGCCTTCGTCCGGTGACCGGCACGGTCGTGCAAGCGGCAAGAGCGAGTACCAATCCGCACGTTGCCAGAAAGATCCCAAAGTTACGATGCCGTCTCATGATCAACGTCCTCCGATAAGGCACGAACGTCCCCGGCGCGTCACGGGTATTTTCTCCGAGCATGCCACTCCTGCTTCCTCCCCGCCACTCCGAGAGGGTTCCGCGACTCCCGCATGCCGCCCCGTAGTTTCGAGTCGTGAAGGTTGCATCGGCGATGCCCTTGTCGACCAGATCCCATGGCCCCCATCATTCCGCGTCCGATCCCTCCGAGATCCCCTCGAAGAGGATCGTCGAGAGGTAGCGCTCGCCGGTGTCGGGGAGCATCGCGAGGATCGCGGCGCCCTTGGGCGCCGTCTCCGCGATCTTCCTCGCGCCTGCGAAGGTGCCGCCGGAGGAGATGCCGCAGAGGATGCCTTCCTTCGACGCAAGGTCCCGGGCGGCGTCGCGAGCTTCGAGGTCGGTCACGGTGATGATCTGGTCGACCACCTTGCGGTCGAGAACGGCGGGAATGAAATCGGGGGTCCATCCCTGGATCTTGTGGGGCTTCCATTCCTGTCCGGCGAGCAGGGCGGCGCCTTCGGGCTCGACGACGGCGACCTTCGTCTCGGGTCTCGCCCTGCGGAGCATGTCGCCGACGCCGGTGAGCGTGCCTCCGGTTCCGTAGCCCGTGACCCACCAGTCGAGCCTCTTGCCGGCAAAGTCGCGAAGGATCTCGGGGCCGGTGGTGTTCCGGTGGTACTCGGGATTGGCCGGGTTGTCGAACTGGCGCGCGAGGAACCAGCCGTTCTTCGCAGCCAGCGCCTCGGCCTTCTTGACCATGCCGCTACCCCGCTCGGCGGCCGGGCTCAGGATCACCTTCGCGCCGAGGATGCGCATGAGCCTCCGGCGCTCGACCGAGAAGCTGTCGGCCATCACCGCGACGAAGGGATAGCCCTTCACGGCGCAGACCATGGCGAGCGCGATCCCGGTGTTCCCCGAGGTCGCCTCGATGACCGTCTGCCCCGGCTTGATGGTTCCGCGCCGCTCCGCGTCCTCGATGATCGCGATGGCGAGACGGTCCTTGACGGAGGACAGAGGATTGAACGCCTCGCACTTGACGTACATCGTGACGTGCGAGGGCGCGAGCGTGTTGATCTTCACGATCGGCGTGTTGCCGATCGTTCCCAGGATATTCTCGTGGATCATTCTCGGGATCTCCTTCCAGGGAGAGTCGGATTTTCAGCTCGCCTTCGAGGGCGCTGTCGGTTTCTCATTTCATGCACGAGACGATGAGGACGCTTCCGGCGACGGCGACGACGTCCTCCGCAAGCGCGACGACGAAATCGGGCGCCTTCAGGGCCTTCACCGCTCGCGTGCGGATCTCGTACCCGCCCAGCGTGCCGGTCGCGCCACCCAGAGCGCCCAGGACGGCGCCGACCACCGGTGATCGGCTCGCGCCCGCGCACAGGGCGGCGCCGCTCAGGCCGCCGGTCAGGAGGCGCGCCAGGAAGGGAACTGCCGTCTTGCGGCTCGGCGTCGTCGGCAGCTTGTCGATGACGAGCTCGACCAGGGCGAGCAGGGTGAGAATCCCGACGGACAGGGGAGAGGCAAGGAATTTCAGGAACGAGCCCTGCAGATCGAGCCACTTCAGATGAGCGCCCCAGGCCACGGCCGCCGGTGCGGTGAGAGACCTCAGCCCTGCCAGCACTCCGATCGCGAACGCCAGCAGCAGAACGACGCCTCCGTCCATGAGCCTCTCTACCTTTCGTCACTGTGTCTCGCCGGATGTGGCGGGATTCTCCTCCAGCGAAGGAGGGCGTGCAAGCAGGGGTAGGGGTGCGGCTCTGAACCGTGACGAAGCGCTCGCGGTGGTCCTACGGGAACACGATCGTGAACTGGGTCGGCTGGCCCGGGGCGCCGTCGAGGGAGAACTCCAGACGATGCCGGCTGAGGATCTCCTGCACCATCGTGAGGCCGATCCCCTGACCGTTCTCCTTGGTGCTGAAGAAGGGGACGAACAGGTTCGAGCGTACGGCCGGTGTGAGGCCGCGGCCGGTGTCCTCGAAGACGAGGCGTGTGCGGCCCCCGGATCGGTTCAGACGCACGGTGAGCGCGCCGTCCTCGCCGATCGCCTCCATCGCATTCTTGACGATGTTGACGAAGACCTGCTCCATCTGGCCGCGGTCCATCAGAACCGGAGGAAGAGGCGCCGCGTCCACATCCCATGTCCACTGGATGCGCCGGCTCCTGGATTCGCTCCTGAAGAGAGCGGCGATCCCTTCGAGCACGTCGAGGAGATCGCAAGGCCCCGGCCGGGGAGGGGGAATCCGGACGACCTCCGACAGTCCGCTCATAAAACGGCTCAGCTCGGAGATGCGTCCGGCCGTGACCTCGAGGGCCTGGGTGAAATCCCCCCGATCCTCTTCGCGGATCTGGTCCTTGTAATGAAGACAGGAGTGCAGGAGCGACCCCGCCGCCCCGGCTGTGTTGTTCACTTCGTGGGACATCATGCGGATCAGGGTCTCGTAGGCCGCCTTCTCGCTGCGGCGCAGCTCCTCGGTCAGCTCCTCGAGGAGATAGAAGACGCGCGCGAAGCCCCGGTCGAGGAACTCGGAACGATGCGACTTCACGCGCCGGCTTCCCCAGAGCGGCAGGATCTTCGCCTCGCCGGGCGCCAGCTCCTCGAGCCCGCGGGCGAACGACCCCTCCACCTCGCCCAGCGTCCTTCCGACCAGATCGGCGGCGGTGAGCTGGAGCATTCGCTCGGCGCCGGGGCTGACCAGGGCGATCCGTCCGTCGTAGTCGAGCGTGATCACACCGAGAGGGGACGCCCGGAGGATCTTCTCCAGGAAGTAGTGGTGCTCCTCGAGCTTCACGCGCTCGTCGCGCAGGTGGTCGATCATCCGGTTGTAGATCCCGACGAGCTGATCCATCTCCGGCTGGCCCACTTCGCGGAAGCGCGAGCCGAAATCGCTTTCCTGGATGAACTGCGCTCCGGACCGGATGAGGTCGAGCGGACCGAAGAGCGCTCGCACGAGCCGCAGCCCGATCACGAACGAGAGGACGAAGAACCCCTCGACGGCCAGCAGAAGCAGTCGCCTCGTCTGCAGGGCGTACACCGCGAGCCCGGCGAACGGAAGGTGGAGCAGAAGGAGGTAGACGACGAACTTCGTGCGCAGGCTCACGCGCCGGAAGATCTTCACGGCGCACACCCTCTCCCGGGTGCGCGACAGACCCGGTCACGGTCATGAGGAGCGCTGCTCATGCGGATACGCGAGGCCTCGTTGCCGCAGACCGTCCACGCTCCGGGAGATCGACGCGTGAGGCGGCGGCGGCTGCAGGGTCGTAGGAATCGAGGGGGATGCCCAATCAGATCTCGATGCCGTATTTCTCGAGGCGGCGGTAGAGCGCCGCGCGGCTGATGCCGAGAGACTCCGCGACGCGGCTGAGGTTCCCGCCGTGATGGCGCAGGCTCTTGAGGATCATCGCCTTCTCGATCTCGTCCATCGTCATGGCCCCGACCTCCGGGAGCGCATCCTGCGAGGACGACGTCCGCTCCGCCCCCGCCGTCTGGAGGAAGTCCTCCGCCCTGAGCTCCTTCCGGCCGCTCAGGAGCATCGTGCGCTCGATGAGATGGCGCAGCTGGCGGACGTTGCCGGGCCAGGGCTGCGACTGCATCCAGGCGAGGGCCTCGTCCGTGATGACCAGGTCGGTCATCGCATACGATCGTCCGATGGTCTCGAGGAAATGCTGGGCGAGAAGAGGAACGTCGGAGGGGCGCTCGCGCAAGGCGGGAAGCGCGATCGTGATCAGGTTGAGACGGTAGAGGAGATCCTCGCGGAACTCCCCGCGGGACACGGCTTCCGTGAGATTACGATTGGTCGCGGAGACGACCCGGACGTCGACGGTCCGCGTGGCGCTGGATCCGAGGACCTCGTAGGTCCGGTCCTGGAGGACGCGCAGCATCTTCACCTGCGAGGACAGGTCGAGGTCGCCGATCTCGTCGAGGAAGATGGTCCCGGAGCCCGCCAGCTCGAACCGACCCTTCCGATCCTGCCGCGCGTCGGTGAAGGCCCCCTTCACGTGGCCGAACATCTCGCTGTCGAAGAGCGCCGGAGGAACTCCCCCCAGGTTGACCTTGACGAAGGGCGCGTTCCTTCGCCCGCTGTTCCGGTGCAGCGCTTCCGCGACGCGCTCCTTGCCGGTGCCGCTCTCTCCCGTGATCAGGACCGTGGCATCGGTGTCGCTCACGCGTCCCACGATCTCGAGCACGCGCAAGAGCTTCGGATCGCGCCCCACCACGTCGCGGAAGTCGTAGGCCGCGTCGAGCTCCTCGCGGGTGCGCGGGCGCTGGGAGGGGGAGCGCCGCGAGACGGCGGCCAGACCGAGCGTCGTCTTCAGGGTCTGCAGGAGCTGCTGGTGCGTCCACGGCTTCGTGACGAAGTCCGCCGCCCCCATCTGCATGCCCTTCACGGCGAGCGCGATCGAGCCCCAGGCCGTCATCAGGACGACGGGGAGATCGGGCCAGCGCGTCTTCAAGCTTCGCAGCAAGTCGAGCCCCTCCTCCCCCGTCGTCAGCCTCGAGAAGTTCATGTCCTGGAGGACGACGGCGATCCCGCCCTCCTCGACCCGGGTGATCGCCTCCGCGGCCGAGCGCGCGGTGCGGATCCCGTAGCTCGACTGCTTCAGGAGCAGTCCGAGCGAGGACGTGATGGCGGGATCATCGTCGACGACGAGAACCGTGGGTGCCGTTGCAGGCGTCATGTCGTGATCGCTACTCGTAGTGAAGCGCCTCCGCCGGGCGGACCCGGGATGCGAGGCGGCTTGGATACAGCGCGCAGAGCAGGGTCAGCGCGTAGATGGTCAGGATGGAAAGAGCGAAGCTCGCGGCATAGACCTCCGGGCCCACCGAGCCCACCAGCGCGAGCAGCGGGAACTGCACCGCCACCAGGAAGCCGACGGCGACGCCGAGCGACGTGATGACGAAGATCTCGCCGAGGATCTGGATGTGGATGTGCATCCCCGTCGCGCCCTTGGCGCGTCGAAGGCCGATCTCCTTGGTGCGCTGGGTCACATTCTGCCATAGCACTCCGGTCAGCCCGAGTCCGACCATGATCAGGAGGAACCCGGCGACGAGGGCCGCCACGAGGAGCGGAGTCCGATACGCCCGAAGCATCGTTTCCCGCATCTCGGCGAGCGGGCGGACCTCGAAGGAGTACGACGGGGCCACCGCCTGGAGGCCCTTCACGAGCCGCTCCTCGAAGTCACGGTGAGTCCCCGGCCTGATCCGGACCGCGAGCTGATCGGGGATCCTCTCGTCGGGGTCCTCGAGGCGCGCCCGGTAGAAGACGTAGTTGACCGGGGTCGAGTACTCCCCGTTTTTCCGGAAGTCGCTGATCACCCCGATCACCCGTTCCTGGACCGGGTCCTCCGGCTTGGTCAGGGGCATCCCGATCGGATCCCCCGATCCGGCGATCGTCCGGGCCATGCGCTCGTTGATCACCACCGGCCGGTCCCCTCGCGCGTCGTCCTCGCGCGAGAACCAGCGTCCGCGGGTGAGGGTCATGTGCATCACCTTCAGATAATCGTCGGTGACCGAGTTGCGATGGAACTCGAGCTTCTGACCCTCCCTGTCGTGAACGGAGATCGACGTCATCCCCGAGTACGGGGGGGAGAAGGCCGCCCCGAAGCTCTCGACCTCGGGCATCCCCTGGACGGCGAGAAGGATCTGCCGCGTGGTCTCGATCCTTTCCGGGCTCCATTCCTGGTCGCTGCTCTGGGAGACGCGGACGTTCCAGACGTCCTGGTAGTCGTAGCCGAGCGGCTGCCTGTAGTTGAGCCAGGAATACACGCAGGCGGACGCGACGGCGAAGAGCACCAGGAACGAGAGTGCGATTTCGACGGCGACGAGCGCGTTCGCCCGCTTCCGGTTCCACACGAGCTTCAAGATGTGCTTGATCATCGGGACCTCCCCCTCAGGGCTTCCACGGGGTGCAGGCGGGACATCTTCCAGGCCGGAAGGACGCCCGAGAACAGGCCGAAGAAGACAGCCAGCATCAGCGCATAGAGAAAGATGCGAACGTTCAGATGGAACTCGGCGTAGGGGATGGTGCCGCTCGCCTCGATGATCTGGAGCACGATCAGGGAAAGAACGAATCCCACGGCGCCCCCCGCCAGCGAGAGCACCACGTTCTCGACGACGAACTGGCCGACGAGGTCCCGCCGCGAGGCCCCGAAGGCCTTGCGAACTCCGATCTCGGAGGCGCGCTCCATGATGCGGCTCACGTTGAGGTTCACGAGATTGATCGTCGGAAGGATCATGAAGAGCACCGCCGCCGCGATCAGAAGAAGGATCATGGCGGGAGCGCTCTTCCTGCTGTCGAGACTGAACTGGAAGAACTCCCGGGCGAAGCTCTCGAAGTGGGTCTCGGCGGCCCCCTCCATCGTGTCGAATATCTTGGGGTTGGTCATCTCAACCTGCGGCATCCGGGCGCGGACCTCCTCGCGGATCGCGGACAGGTCTTTTCGATCGCGAGCCAGAATCGTGCCGAAGAAGTCACCCATCAACTCACGCTTGTAGACATCTCCCTTGGAGGTGCTGATCGGAACCCAGACGTCCGCGTAGGGGAGCCGCCGGTAGAAGGGGACGTTCGGAACCACGCCGACCACGCGGAAGCTCTGGCCGTCGACCTCGATCGTCCGGCCCACGGCCGGGGAATCGCCGAAGAATCTCCGGCGGGTGGCCTGGTTGATGACCGCGACGAAGTTGGCGTTCGTCTCGTCCTCGGGCGTGAACGGAGCGCCCTCGAGGAAGCGGAACTGCATGATCTGCCAGAACTGGCCGTCCGTGTGCTTCAGATCCAGCGACAGGCGCTCCCCGTCCTTGAAGGCCGAGACGCCACGCGGGGAGGAGTGGATGGAGACGCGCTCGACGTTGGGAAGGGTGCGGATGTAGCGGTCGAGGAACCCGTACCCGGCCGTCCCGGTCTGCCGGCTCTCCTTCCCCTTCAGCTCGACGATGTAGATGCCGAGACTGCGATCTTGCCGCGTTTCGGGGGGAAGGGTCCCGAACGTGTTGTCGAGCATGGCCACGATGACCATCAGGAAGAGCAGCGTGAGGCTGATTCCGAAGAGACTGACGAAGGTGAAGAACTTCCTGCGGAGGAAGACCTTGAGGGCGATTTTCAGATAGCTTCGCAGCATGATCGGCTCCGGTTTCTATGCGCGTTCAATTGACCTGCCGCCCGTCGAAGAGCCGGACGATCCGCTTCGTCTTGTCCGCCTGACGCTGATCGTGGGTGACCATCACGACGGTGCAGCCCTCGTTGCTGTTGAGGTCCTGGAGGATGGACATGATCTCGTCCCCCATCGTGCTGTCGAGGTTCCCCGTGGGCTCGTCGGCGAGAAGGATCTTCGGGGTGCCCGCGATGGCCCTCGCAATGGCGACCCGCTGCTGCTGCCCTCCCGAAAGCTCGGACGGAAAGTGATGGACGCGCGAGCTCAGTCCCACGCGCTCGAGCGCGGCGAGCGCACGCTTGCGGCGCTCCGATCCCGAGACGCGTCGATAGAGCAGCGGAATCTCGACGTTGTCCACGACGCTCAGGTCGGGAACGAGGTGGAAGGTCTGGAAGACGAAGCCGATCTCCTCGTTGCGGATCCTGGCGAGGGCCTTGTCCTTGCAGGACGTGACGTTCCGGTCCGCCAGGGAGATGGTCCCGTTCGTCGGAACGTCCAGCAGACCCATGATGTTGAGCAGGGTGCTCTTGCCGGACCCCGAGGGTCCCATGATGGATACAAAGTCCCCCTGGCCGATGTCGAGGTTCACATTGGCGAGGGCGACGGTCTCGATCCTTTCGGTCCTGTAGACCTTTTCGACGTCTTGAAGCCGGATCATGTGGGTTCTCCTTCTTTCTCCCTGGATGTCGGTCCGGGTGTCTGCGGGCGCGCTCTTGAGGGCCGCCGTCACCTCTAGCGAATCCTGATGGTCTTCATGTGCTGGAAGTCGGTGGTGTCGGAAATGATGACTTCGTCCCCTTTGGCGAGTCCGTCGAGGATCTCGTAGCGCTCGAAGTCGGAGATCCCCAGCGTGACGCGCTGCTTGACCGCCCGCGCGCCGCGCACGACGAAGACCTCCGGCACCCCCTCGCGCCCGCTGAACGTGCCCTTCTTGACCCTGAGCGCGTGCTCCTTCCGCCCCAGGACGAGGCGCACGTCCACGTGCAGGTTCGAGCGAAGGGCGCGGTTCGCGCTGTCCTCGAGCCCGATCGCCATCGTCACGACGCCGTTCTCGATGGAGGGCAGGACCCGGGTGACGCTTCCCGTGAGCACGCCCCCGTTGACCTCGACCAGGGCCGGCATCCCGGCCGAGAGCTTGGCCGCATGCACGTCGGAGATCGTGGCCTGCACCCGGAAGCTCGTGAGGTCCGCGATTCGCGCGACCACGTCCCCCTTCCGGACGGTCGCGCCTTCCTCCGAGACGACGAAGGTCAGGACCCCGTCGCGGTCCGCCTTGGTGGTCGCGAGCTCGAGCTTGCGCTCGGACTCCGCGCGCTCCTTCCGGAGGGTGTCCATCTCGAGATCGAGGCCGCGAAGCTGGGAGCTCGTCGCACGCCGCGCGATCGCCTCGGAGTCCTCGAGCTGCCTGAGCTCCACCGTCGCACGCGACTCGTTGAGCTCCGACTGTCGCAGCGCCTCTCGGGAGACCAGCCCCTCGTCGAAGAGAGTCCGGTCGCGAAGCGTGAGAGCCTTCAGGTTCTCGAGCTCGAGCTTCTTGATCTCGACCTGTCCCGTGAGTCCGCTCAGTGTGCTCTCGAGGTCGAGCTTCGTGCGCTCCTGCTGGTTGGCCTTGAGCGCCAGGTCCTGGCGCGCGCGGTCGAGGTCGAGCAGCGACTCGCTCAGATCGAGCTGCAGGATGGGATCCCCTTTGTGGAGGACGGCGCCGGGTTTCTTGAGGATGCGCACGACCCGGGCCTCCACCGGGCTGGACAGCACCTGCTCGATCTCGGGAACGACGGTTCCCGAGGCGGTGATGGTGGACGCGATCGGACCCTCGTCGACGACGGCCGTGCGGATGTCGCCGCGCCGGAGCGAGGGGCGGATGAAGGACGAGGTCATCGCGACGAGGGTCGCTCCCGCCGCCAGGACCAGAACGGAGATCGCCGCCCGTCGGATCGTCTTCTTCCTTCGGAATGCAGGCTCCAGGGGTCGGTCCATGACTTCGGGTCTCCTTCGAGGAGACCCCACTGCAACCTCCGGGCCAGGGGTATCTCGAGTCGCGCGACGTCCCCAAAGACGTCGGAGAAGGTCCTTCCCGACGGCAACCGCGAGGAACGTGACGCCGCGGACCGCCTCGCCAGCTCCACCGCGGGTGACAGGCTTCGAACATCGACTGTTCGAAAGCGAACAGTCGAGAGTCCCGGCGCTTCGTGCAAATCTTCGTCCCGCACCAGAACGGCCAGGGTATCGGGAGCTCGGCGCCGAGGACCCAGGGGGTGCTCCAGTGGATCTCGTCGGCGGCCAGGGCTCGACGTCGAGTCCGCACTGACGACACGGCGAAACGTGGGCGATCCCAGGGTCGAGCGCGATCTGGACCGACCGGGGACCGTGCCCACCAGCCCCTGTTCCGGCGCGACGAGGGGGCGCCGACTTGCCGGAATGGATCCGTCGTTCGAAGATGGGCCGAGCGCCCGGGAGGGGCGCACGGTCGTGAAGCGCTCGGGTCGTGGGGGCACGGGGGTTGGGGCCGCCCAGCAGGAATCTCGGAAGGGAGGACATCACGATGGCGACGGCACTGATCACGGGAGCGAATCGCGGCATCGGACTCGAGCTCGCGCGTCAGCTCGCCAAGCGCGGCGACGAGGTCATCGCCACGTGCAGGACCCGCTCCGAGGAGCTCGACCGGCTCGGGGTCCGCGTGGAGGCCGAGGTGGACGTGGCCGACGACGCCTCCGTCGCCGCCCTGGCCTCGAGGCTGTCCGGACGGACGATCGATCTCGTCGTCAACAATGCGGGAATCCTGACCCGCGAAAGCCTCGACGATCTGGACTTCGGCCGGATCCGCCGCGAGATCGAGGTGAACGCCCTCGGGCCCCTGCGCGTCACGAAGGCCGTGCTCCCGCTCCTGCGCAAGGGAAGCAAGATCGCCATCATGACCAGCCTGATGGGGTCGATGGGGGACAACGGCTCGGGAAGCATGTACGGCTACCGGATGTCGAAGGCCGCTCTCAACGCGGCCGGCGTCTCGCTCGCCCGCGATCTGGCCCCGCGCGGGATCTCGGTCGCCATCCTGCACCCGGGCTATGTCCGCACGGACATGACGGGCGGGCGCGGAGGGGACTCCCCCGAGGACTCCGTCCGCGGTCTGCTCCAGCGGATCGACGAGCTGACCCCCGAGACCAGCGGCCGGTTCGTGCGCGCAACAGGGGAGCCCCTCCCCTGGTAGGGGAGAGAGTCCGATGAGCGAGGAGCTCGTCGTTCCGCTTGGCGAGCCGCCGATCGCGTGACTCACGCTGGTCCTGCCCACGAGGCTGTGGCGCCATTTCTCGACGGGCATGGGGACACCTTGCGGAACGCAGCGATTCATGAGGGTCTACTTTCGAGCGAACCGCTCCAACCGCCACGCAGCGCTCCGTCTCGAGCGCCTGGGTAACGGGGAAATACAGGCCGCAGACGAAAGCGAAGGCGCCTTCTCCCGGGGCTTCTTTGGCCTTCGCGGCCTTGACAGCCGGTGACTTTGGGACAGTCCATCCACGGCGCCGGCGGCTTCGTTTCCAGTGGCGGTCGGCGTGATGCCCCTGCAGATCCTGGGGACCGAAACACGTCTTCCGAGGGCGCCGAAGGCCTCCGGAACCGCGGGTCCCACGACCGGCGCGGACCGCGGTACACTCTCGCCCGAACAAGGAGGCGACCCATGGAGCCAGGAAGCGGAGGACTGACGGGCCCCCCGCTCGGACTCACGGCGAAGGAGACGGCGGACCGCTTCGAGCGCCTGCAGGCCAAGCTCGTCCCGCTCTGGACCTCGATCCGAGCCCTGAATCAGGACGCGCAGACGATCGTGGTCGTGCCGTCGATCTCGGTCGACATCGCCCTGCGCCCCTCGGAGATGCAGGCGTACGAGGAGAGATACCTCTTCCTTCTGCTCCTCCTCCGACAGCCGCGCGCGCGTCTGGTCTACGTGACATCCCAGGCGATCCATCCCAGCATCGTGGACTACTACCTGGGGCTCCTCCCGGGTACGATCGCGACGCACGCGCGGTCGCGAATGTTCCTGGTCGCTCCGTTCGATGCCTCCCCGCGGCCGCTCTCCCTCAAGCTGCTCGAGCGTCCCGCGCTGCTCGACCGGATCCGGGCGCTCGTTCCCGACCCCGCGCGCGCCCATCTCGTTCCCTTCAACACCACGGAGCTCGAACGTGATCTCGCGCTCCGGCTCGGGATTCCGATGTACGGCACCGACCCCAAGTTCTTTCCTCTCGGGACCAAGAGCGGATGCCGGCGGCTGTTCGCCGAAGAGGGCATTCCGCACCCGATGGGGTACGAGAACCTGACGACGGCGCAGGAGATCGTCGACGCGATCGCCGAGATGAGGGGCCGGAAGCCGACGATCAAAGAGGTCCTCGTGAAGCTGAACGAAGGCGTCTCGGGCGAGGGGAACGCGCTCGTGGGGCTGGCGGAGCTTCCCGCGCCCGGAGCGCCCGACGAGAAGCGTGCGCTCCTGGAGCGTCTTCGCACCATGCGATTCGAGAAGCAGGACGCCGACTACGACTCCTACATGGAGAAGATGGCCGAGCGCGCCGGCATCGTCGAGGAGCGGCTGTCGGGGGACGAGTTCCGGAGCCCGAGCGTTCAGCTTCGCGCGACCCCGCTGGGCGAGGTGGAGCTGCTGTCCACGCACGACCAGCTCCTGGGCGGGCCGAGCGGCCAGAGTTTTCTGGGTTGCCGCTTCCCCGCCGACCCGGAGTATGCGGCTGCGATCACGCGCGAGGCGGCGAAGATTGGACGGCGTCTCGCGAAGGAAGGGGTGCTCGGCCGGTTCGCGCTCGACTTCGTGACCGTGCGGACGAAGGGCGGGCCGTGGGAGATCAGTGCGATCGAGATCAACCTGCGCAAGGGGGGGACGACGCATCCCTTTCTGACGCTCCAGTTCCTGACGGATGGAACGTACGACGCCGAGAAGGCCCTCTTCGTCGCCCCGAGCGGGCGCGGCAAGTGGTTCGTGGCGAGCGACCACGTCGAGTCCCCGCTCTACAGGATCTTCACGCCCGAGGACCTCTTCGACGTCATCGTTCGCCATGGTCTCCACTTCGACCAGACCCGGCAGACCGGCGTCGTGTTCCACATGATCAGCGCCCTCGGCGAGTGCGGGCGCATGGGCATGACGGCGGTCGGGGATTCTCCCGAGCAAGCCGAAGAGCTGTACCAGCGGACGCTCGCCGTCCTGGACTCCGAGGCGCGCGCCGGGCTGAAGACGCGGCCTCTTCCCGAGGCCTGAGGTGCGGCGCCCGCGCGGTCCGTCAGTGCATTCGGTTCTCCCCACGCCGCCGCGGGAGGATCGCCTGTCCAGGCCCGTCGGCGGGACTCTCGCAGGGGGGCGCGCGGCTCGGCCCCACGATTCCGGACCCCGACCGTCTTCGAACTTCGCGATCTCTCAGGAGGGCGGGGGCTCTTCCGGAGGAGATCGCACGTCATCACGGGGGCGGAGCTCACGATTGGCGCAGGCTCTGCTCCGCTCTCGCGTGGTCGCGGCGGCCGGGCTCCTGATCGCGTCGGCGGCGTGCGTCGGGCCCGATCCGGAGCCCCCTCACGAGCCGTGCGTCTCCGACAGAGGACTCTCGACGAAGGACTGGCGTCTCGCAGGCTCGGAGGGGAGCTACAACCTGCGCCTTCCCCCCGGCTACGAGCGGTGGAATCCTCGATCCAGGCCCAGCACGTTCGACACCGATGTGCGCGTGTGGCGAGGGAAGGGGTGCCGCTCGATCACGGTCGACTTCGGCGCTCTCGATCCGCACACGTTCGACGGGCGCTCCATCGAGTACTCGCAGTGCCTCCAGGACATCGATGGCCATCGCGCTCACATCGCAGTCGGATGGGATGCCACCGGACGGCTCGCCGTGCCGGAGGGATACATGTGTCGAACGTACGCAGTGGTGGCGGTGCTGGACGATGTGCCCATGACCTTCATCGGGACCACGTCGAAGCAGGATGAGCTTCCGCAGCTCCTCGCGGCGCTGCACTCGTTGAGCATCGAGAAAACCAGAGTTCCAGGAGTCGATCGAAAGCGAACCCCGTGAGCCCCTCCGTGCGGCGGAGAAGACGAGGCCATGAGCGGGCATCCCCAGCCTCCGTGGTCACCCCGCGCACGCTCGACCAGGGCCTCCTGGCCGTCGTTCTGCTGGTCGCCGTCACCCTCTTCGCCTTCTGGCCCGTGCTCGAGGGGGAGTTCCTTCAGTGGGACGACCCGAGCACGATCTCCCAGAACCCCGACCTGAACCCGCCGGGACTCTCGAAGACGCTCGGCTTCTGGGACTGGACCCGTCCCCGCATGGATCTCTACGTGCCCCTGACCTACACGGTCTGGGCCGCGCTCGCGGCCGTCGCACGCGCCCACCAGGGGCTCGAAGTGGAGGGGGCCGCGACGCTGGATCCGAAGGTGTTCCACGCGGCGAGCCTGGGTCTGCACGTTCTGAGCGCGGTCCTCGTCCTGCTCCTGCTCCGGAGCGTCCTGCAGCGCAGCGGCCTGACGCGCAAGCGCGCGCTCTGGCCCGCGGCCATCGGGTCGGCCTTCTACGCTCTGCATCCCCTCCAGGTCGAGGCCGTGGCCTGGGCCTCCGGGCTCAAGGACGTGCTGAGCGGGAGTCTCTGCCTTCTCGCGATCGTTCTCTATCTCGCCTGGAGCGGCCGGCGCGGGACCTTCGGAGCGACGTCTCACGCACCGCTGAGACCCGTCCCCGGGATCTCAGAACGGGATCCCGACAGGGACGGATCGGCCGACATCCCGGTGGGTTCCAGGAGTCCAGAGTCCCACGCGGGGCTCAAGAGCCTGTTCCGGGACGTGGCCGCGGACATCGGTCGGTCCCGGGGCCTCTTCGCAGTCGCGACTCTGGCCTTCCTCCTCGCCGTGCTCGCGAAGCCCTCGGCGATCGTCGCTCCTCTCGTGGCAGGAGTCCTCGCGGCCGCCTTCTACGGCGCAGGCTTCCGCCGCCCCGGGAGCAGCCTCACTCCAACGGCGCACGGTCCAGCACCGAACACCGGCGATGGGAAAGCCCATTGGCGGAAGGACGGGGGACGGGGTCCGAAGGAACAGGGAGAGCCGCAGCGATCGCAGGCCCGCTCTGCAGACGTCGATCGGGACAGTCAGACCGTGACGGCGGCATCGGCGGGGGTCGGACTCGGCGATCGGCCGATCGACCGGGATCCGGCAGTACCCGCGGTGCGCGCGCCCGGAGGGGGCGAGCGACGTCTCTCGGCGCTCCCGCTGCGGGTCCGACCGCTCCTCCCGCTCCTGATCTGGGTCGCGCTGTCCCTTCCGCTGCTCGTCGTCGCGCGGAGGGCTCAGCCGGCCGACTGGGGTTTTCGCTCTCCACTCTGGAGCCGGCCGCTCGTCGCTCTCGACGCGCTCGCGTTCTACGCGTTCAAGCTCGTCCTGCCTCTCGATCTCGGACTCGACTACGGACGCAGCCCCGACTGGCTCGTGACCAGCCCGCAGCTCTGGCTGACGTGGCTCGTGCCCGTGGCGCTGGGAGCTCTGGTGTGGATGCTGCGCAGGCGCGCGCCGTGGCTCGCGGCGGCGGGGCTGGTCTTCGTCCTCGCCCTACTCCCGGTTCTCGGGCTGGTGCGTTTCGACTTCCAGCGACACTCGACGGTGGCGGATCATTACGTGTACGTCGCGATGCTCGGACCGGCGCTTGCGCTCGCCTTCCTCGCGGCCTTGCGTTCGGCCCGCGAGCAGGCGGCGATGGGTCTCCTCCTCCTGGCGCCTCTGGCCGTCCTGACCCGCCTCCAGACCGCCTCCTGGCACGACACCGTCTCCGTGATGACGCGTTCTCTCGCCGCCAACCCTTCGTCGATCGCGGCGCACATCAATCTCGGCCACATCGCCTACGTGCAGCGGCGGACGGACGAGGCCATCCTCCATTACGAGGCCGCGCTCGCCGTTCGTCCCGACGACCTGAAGGCGCACAACAACCTCGGCAACGCCCTCGTCCGGATGAACCGCCCCACCGAAGCGCTCCAGCACTACCGGGTGACTCTCGAAGGTCAGCCCGACAATCCTGGGATCCACTTCAACATCGGCAACGCGCTCGGGCAGCTTGGACGGCTGGACGAGGCGATCCGCGAATACCTCGAGTCGCTCCGTCTGAGACCCGATGTCGCGCAGGTCCACGTCAACCTGGCGTCCGTGTACCTGAGAGCGGGAAGGGCCCCTGAGGCCGCCGAGCACTACCGTCAGGCGCTGCGCCTCGAGCCGGACGCGGCCGACGCGAAACAGGGCCTGGCCCGCGCCGAGGCTGCCCTCGCCGCGCACTGATCGCTACGGACTGAGACGAACGCGAGCAGGTGTCGCGAGGGGCTTCGATTGGAGCTTGTCCAGCCCTGCCATCGAGGCGCCCCCAGACAAGAGCGAACACTTGATGGACGTCCAACCGGAGAGAGACCGGTCGCTTCCCGGGAAGCAGCACGCCGACTACGATTCCTACCTGACGAAGCGGGCCGAGCGCGCCGGCATGGGCGTTCTCGTGCCGCGTCCCTTCTTCGGAAGGCACACCAGCTGCGTCGAAACGGCCCCGGCGTGAGATCACGCCTTTCCACCGGGGTGGCCTACTTGCGCCCCGGCCTTCGATCCTCGATGATTCGCGAATGCCGGATCGACGACCGATTGCCCGTCTCGTCTATTCGACCGCCCAGGGACGGATCTGTCCCGAATGCGGGTCTCCGGCCGCCTCCTGCGCGTGTGGACGGGAGGGAGAGCTCGAGAGCGCGGGGGACCCGTCGCGCGTCGTGGCGAAGCTCCGCATCGAGAAGAAGGGACGCGGAGGCAAGACGGTCACGATCATCGACGGTCTTCCGAGGAACGAGGAGTTCGTCGCTGCGCTCGCCAAGGAGCTGAAGAAGGCCTGCGGCACCGGAGGGAGCTCGGGGGACGGCGTCGTCGAGCTGCAGGGGGACCGGCGCGAGCGGCTTCGCGAGCTTCTCGCCAAGAAAGGCTTTCGTGTTCGAGGCTGAGAATCTGCCCAGCCCGGGCTGCGCATGACCCGCTGCCCCTCCTGTGCGTGGGAGATCCACGAGTCGAGCCGGTTCTGCTCGAACTGCGGGGAGCCCGTGAGCACCCCCTCCTCGACGCCGACGCGGATCTATCAGGATCCGTCGCGCGGCTTCTCGCTGCCGGGGGACGGAGGCTCCGACGGATCGGATCCTGCGAGAGCTCTCGGCGGAACCGCTCGCGGGACGGCCCGCTCGCCGGGTCGCGATCTTTTCGGGGCGGGCGCAGCCGCGGGAGGGGGACGCTTTTCCGCCGCGAGCCCCGGTTTCGGCGGTCCGACCGGCCGGGGCTTCGACCCAGGGACGCGCTCGCCGTCGCCGAGCTCGTACCCCTCCGATCCCAGCGAGGGGCGCTTCGTGGCCGGGACGGTCCTGGGCGGCCGCTACCGCATCGTCGAGCTGCTCGGCCGCGGCGGGATGGGTGAAGTGTACCGGGCGCTCGATCTGAAGCTGGGTCAGCCCGTCGCCCTCAAGTTCCTCCCCCTCGACGTGTCCGGCGACGAGGAGCTGCTCGCGCGCTTTCACAACGAGGTCCGGATCGCCCGCCAGGTTACGCACGCGAACGTCTGCCGCGTCTACGACATCGGCGAGTCGGACGGACAGACGTTCCTGTCCATGGAGTACATCGACGGCGAGGACCTCGCCTCGCTCCTGAGGCGGATCGGGCGCCTCCCTTCCGACAAGGCCATCGAGATGGCGCGTCAGCTCTGCGCGGCGCTCGCGAGCGCGCACGACAAAGGGGTCCTGCACCGCGACCTCAAGCCGGCGAACGTGATGATCGACTCGCGAGGCAAGGTCCACATCACGGACTTCGGACTCGCAGGGCTCGTGGAGCAGATCGTCGGAGCCGAGGTGCGGGCGGGCACGCCCGCCTACATGGCCCCCGAGCAGCTCACGGGAAAGGACGTCTCCATCCGGAGCGATCTCTACTCGCTCGGGCTGGTTCTCTACGAGGTCTTCGTCGGGAAGCCGGTCTTCAAGGGATCCACCCTGGCGGAGATCCTGAAGCGGCACGAAGAGATCGACTCGACCCCGCAGAGCCCCGCGACGCTCGTGGACGGGATCGATCCCGCGGTGGAGCGGATCATCCTGCGCTGCCTGGAGAAGGACTCACGAAGGCGTCCGGCGTCGGCCCTCGCCGTGGCCGCGGCCCTCCCGGGCGGCGACCCCCTGGCGGCCGCACTCGCCGCGGGTGAGACCCCCTCGCCGGAGCTGCTCGCGTCGGCCGGCGAGATCGGAGGTCTGCGTCCGGCGGCGGCGTGGGCGCTCCTGATCTCGGTGTTCGCCGGCCTCGCGCTCTTCGTCGCTCTCGTCACGAGGCAGAACTGGATGCAGCAGCTCTCGGCCGAGGCCTCGCCCGAGGTCCTGGTCGGGCGATCGCGCGAGGTGCTCCGGAGGCTGGGCTACCCGGAGACGCCCGTCGACACCGCCTACGGATGGAGGCAGGACAACGAGTACATGCAGTGGGTCCTGAAGACGGACAGCACCGTCAAGAGGTGGGACGCGCTGCTGGAGGGGCGTCCCGCGGCGGTCGGGTTCTGGTTCCGACAGAGCCCCCATCACATGCTCCCCGTGTCCTTCGGGGGCTTCGATCCCGTCCGTGTCTCGATTCACGACCCTCCGGAGGACGAGTCGGGGATGGCGACGGTGCTGCTGGATCCCCACGGGCGTCTTCAGTCCCTGCGCGTGATCCCACCTCAGGTGGACGATCCCGCCGAGGGACCCCAGGCGCAGGCGGACTGGGAAGCGCTCTTTAAGGAGGCCGGATTCGACCTGCCCCGATTCAAGCCCGTCCCGCCCCGGTGGTTCCCCCTCGCCTGGGGGGATGCGCGCAGCGCCTGGGAGGGCACGTATCCGGAGCGGCCGGACCTGCCGATCCGCGTCGAGGCAGCGGCCTATCGCGGCCGGCCGATCCTGTTCCGGATCATCAAGCCCTGGACCCGGGCCGAGCGCATGCAGCCGATCGTCCAGACGACGGGGGAGATGATCGTGCCCGGGGTCCTGCTCGGACTCTTCATCGCGGCCCTCGTCGCCGCCGGGCTCATCGCGAGACAGAACCTCCGGACGGGACGCGGGGACCGCAAGGGCGCGTTCCGTCTCGCCATGTTCGTGTTCGTCGCCAGCATGATCGTCTGGATTCTCGGAGGCTCGCACGTTCCGTTGCTCTACGAGATCTGGATGCTGACGATGACCGCGAGCTGGGCGGCGTTCCTCGCGGTCATGATGTGGGTCATGTACATCGCCCTCGAGCCCTACGTCCGCAGACGGTGGCCGGTCGTGCTGATCGCCTGGAGCCGCCTCGTATCGGGCCGCTTCCGCGATCCGCTGGTGGGACGCGATCTGTTCGTCGGCTGCGCCGCGGGCGTGGCGCTGGGGCTGGTCGTGAAGGGGCGCGACCTCCTGCTGCAGCGGATGGGCCTTCCGCCCTCCGCGCCCGGAGTCGGAAACCTCTCGGCCCTGCTCGGGCTCCGGTCCGCGGCGAGCACCGTCCTCGAACTGCTCGTCATCTACATGTTCCTGAGCCTCACCTTCCTCTTCGTGCTGTTCCTCCTCAGGTCCATCCTTCGCTATCAATGGCTCGCGGCCACCGTGTTCGTCGCCGTCATCAGCCTTCCGACCCTCTTCCTTCCCAACGAACAGGCCCCCCTGCTCAATGCCGTCACGCTCGCGCTGATCTGGGGATCGATCGTGTTCGTCCTGCTGCACTACGGGTTCGTCGCCATCGTGGGATGCTTTCTCTTCATCGCGCTGCTCTTCCAGTTCCCGGCCACGTCCGATCTGTCGGCATGGTACTGGTCGATGACGATGGTCGGTCCGTTCTTCCTGATCGCCGTCTGCCTGTACGCGTTCTGGACCTCGCTCGCGGGACAGCCCCTCTTCAAGGGGACTCTGTTCCAGGAGTGAGGGTTGAGCTCGAGGACCCCCCTCAGGAAGCGGAGCGTGGGCGCGAGTCCTGTCACGAGAGAACGCGTGGTCGATCGACGTTCGTATCCTTCAGCGAGCTCGCGAGGCGTTGAGGCCGGGGACTCGATTCCCGGTGGGACTGCGCTCGCTCGCCGAGAATCGATTCCTATAGAATCCCCGCATGGCGGTCGGATCCCGAGCCCGCGTGCGCCTGTGCTCGTCCGAGCGCGTGCACGCCGACGTTCGCGGCGCACGTCCTTCGGTGTGGGATGAGGTCTACGACTGGGTCCGCAAGATTCCGCGCGGGCGTGTCATGACGTACGGACAGATCGCGGACCTGATGATCGCGCGCGTGTCGCCGCGAGCGGTGGGGTGGGCGCTTCACGGCTCGCCGAAGGGGCTCCCCTGGCAGCGCGTCGTCAATGCCTCGGGCGGCTGCTCGACGGACCGGATCGGGGATGTTCCGCTCGGTCTGCAGCGGGCGCTGCTCGAGCGGGAAGGGGTGAAGTTCCATGCCACGGGGAAGCTCGACCTCCAGCGCTACCGGTGGAATCCCCGCGGGCGTCGACCCACGCGAGCGGCGAAACAGCGGTCCGCAGCGAAACAGCGACCCGCAGCGAAGCACGGCCGTGCGGCCAAGCTTGGGGTCGCGGTCAAGTCGGCGCTCGTGACGAGACCTGGGCGTCGGCGGCCGCCGTCGTCGCACTGATCGTCCTCGAACCCTGGCTTGTTCGGAAGATCCTGAGCACATTTCGGATTTCACGGCGTCGGCGGTCGCCGTCGTCGCACTGATCGCCCGCGAATCCCTGGACGACTCTCCACAGACTTGTCCCGAAGGCCCCGAGCGCATTCGGATTCGCAACGGTTCTTCTGCGCACCGCACCCGTCGTCACCTGACGGACGATACGTCTCCGCGCGGCGGCCCGGAGAAGGAGCGTGCGGGCCGCCGCGCGGCAGGAATCCGGTGGGTAGCCGGACCTCCATGTCATGTGTACGTCTCCGCCGCGATCATGGTTCCGGCGGCCTTCTCATTCATCTTCGTACTCCGCGACCACGGAGCGCGTCTTCAAGAGCGACCCCCATGAGCGATCACCGCCTCGAAGGTGTCAATCTCTCCGGACGCCGTGACATCAGGCCAGAATTCGAAAGAGGAGCTCCGGCCACCGCGCGATCGCTCCAGAACGGTGCTCGGCGGGAAGGGGCGCGCACGGGAGTTCCGGCCTCGTATCGCGCACCGAAGGGATCGCATCCGTCCCCTCTACTCTGCAGCCTTCGTTGGCTCGACATCGGCCTTCGCGACCGCCGCGGCTCCGTCGACGCCGCTGCCGAAATCGAACGAGAGCTTCGCGGCCTGCAGCTGGATGCGCAGGATCTCCTCCTTGCCGTCGACCGCGCGGCCGTAGGAGACCGAGTCCCCGGCGACGGGACGCTCGAGGAGAGCGACCTTGCAGGGAGCGGTCAGCACCTTGCTCCGACCGCGGTACAGCGTGACGGCGTCGAGCGAGGGAGCGATCTCGATCCGGTAGGCCCCTTCCGCGACGACCACGCCGCCCAGGACGCCTTCTCTGTAGATCGTGATGGTCTGGACCTTGGCGGCGAGATCGGGTGCGCACAGGGCGATGGACGCGATCGCGGCGGCGGCGAGCCTCGCGGCCCGGGACACCGTGGAGGCGGACGGGCGCGGCCGCGAGTTGAGTCGGTGGGTCCTGCGCGAAGGCTCCAGGGCCCCGGTGCGGTTCGAGGAATCAGCGGTGTTCATGGGTGCAGCTCCTTTCGGTTCGGGGTTTCCGGCATGTGTTCACGGTACGGGCCAGGGGCTGGATCGGTCAGAGGCACTTCGTTCGGTCGCGAGCCATAACAGTTTTCGATTGCGTACAACTGTACTGGGTGATTCAATGTCCAACTGTGCATGGACGATCCCGGGGCGTGACACGACACTCTTCACGTATGCAGAACGTCGTGCAGAACGAAGCGCGGACGACGCTCTACCGCGAGATCGCGGAGCAGATCCAGCGACTGATCTCGGCCGGCACCTTCCGGCCCGGCGACCGGGTTCCGTCCGTCCGGACGCTCAGCCGCCAGAAGGACGTGAGCGTCACGACGGTGCTCGAGGCCTACCGGGTTCTCGAGGACAGCGGTCTCATCGAGGCGCGCCCGCAGTCGGGCTACTTCGTGCGCCCGAGGCTGCTGAGGGCAGTGGAGGAACCGGAGCGCTCCTCTCCCGTGGAGGTTCCCCTCAAGGTCGGAAACCGCGACCTCATGTCGATGATCCTGAAGGACGCCCAGGACCCGGGCCTCGTGCAGCTCGGGGCGGCGGTCCCGCCCGCGGAGCTCATCCCCTCCGAGAAGCTCAACCGGGCCCTCGCGCGCATGTCGCGGCGGAACCGGCCGGGCGGCTCCGATCCCATCGCGGGGACGCCGGAGCTGCGGATGCAGATCGCCCGCCGCGCGCTGGCCGCGGGGTGCGACCTGACGCCCCGGCAGATCGTGACGACCAACGGAGGTCAGGAGGCGATCTACTTCGCCCTGCGCGCCACCTGCAAGCCCGGCGACACGGTCGCCGTCGAGTCGCCGACCTATTACGGATTCCTGCAGGCGATCGAGCTCCTGCAGCTTCGCGTCATCGAGATCGCGACGTATCCGCGCCACGGAATGTGCCTGGATTCGCTGCGCCGCGCTCTGGGTCGTCACCCGATCCGGGCGGTGCTCCTGATCCCGACCTTCCACAACCCGATCGGGAGCACGATGCCCGCCGAGAAGAAGGAGGAGCTGGTCCGCATGCTCGCGCGGAAGAACATCCCCCTCATCGAGGACGACATCGCCGGCGATCTGGTCCACGGCCCCGAGCGCCCCAAGGCGGTGAAGGCGTTCGACAAGAAGGGTCTGGTGCTGCTCTGCTCATCCTTCAGCAAGACGCTCGCCCCCTCGTACCGGATCGGATGGATCGCCGCCGGACGCTTCCAGGCGGCGATCGAGCACGAGAAGACGGTCACGAACTTCGCGACCGCGACGATCCCGCAGCTCGCCATCGCGGACTTCCTCGCGAACGGCGGATACGAGCGGCATCTCCGGAAGATGCGCAGGACGCTCGCGGCGAACGTCGCGCTCGTGACGCAGCGCATCGGAGAGTCCTTCCCGGAGGGCACGCGCGTGACCCGTCCCGCGGGAGGATTCGTGCTCTGGGTCGAGCTTCCGAAGTCCGTCGATTCCCTCGTGCTCTACGAGCGGGCCCGCCGCTCGGGCGTCACGTTCGCGCCGGGGCAGCTCTTCTCGCCGAAGGGGGGATACCGCAACTTCCTTCGGATGAACGCCGGCGGGTGGTCCGACAGGATCCGCGACGCCGTCGTCCTCCTCGGACGCCTCGCCTCGGACGAGGCCAAGCGCCGCCGCGCCTAGGCCGGCTCCTCTCCGCGAAGAACGATCTGGGGGGGTACGGGTACTTCCGGGACGAGCTGTACTCCCTGGCCTGAAGGTCCCGCTGCCGGACCTGTGGCCTCGCCTGAAGTCGTACGGATAGGCGGCTACAGATAGGGGTTGTGAATGCTCAACGTGTGAGGGCGTCGCTCGAGGTCGTTCCGCAAGGGGTGATCCAGGACGTGAAGCTGGTGCATCTGGGAGAGCCACTTCGGATGCTTGAAGATTCGCCGGTGAACGAGGAAGTCATCGTGCTCGATCTTGCGCAGCGTTCGGGCGTCGTTGAACTCCCGGACGGCCAGACGCGCGCCGCACCAGGCGTTGTGCGACTCGAGGTCCATGTCGTCGACGAAGACGAGCGTCGTGGGCAGGTAGCAGTCGGGAGGCCCGTCGAGCAGATGTAGCGCATCGACCGTGGAGCTGTAGTAGTCCACGTCGAGCACGACGTAGCCGATGGGACTCTCGGGCTTCAGAGACGCCACGAACTCGGGGATGGTCTCGGAGAGGCTTCCCAGCACGAGACGCGCGTTCGCCGGAAGCGCGGCGGCCAATTTCGCGGGATCCATGGGGTAATTGCCTTCCCAGTAGAGCTCGGGATGATCGCGGTAATCGATGGGGGGAGGCATCCCCTTGCCGCTGTCGAAACCGAAGATCTGGAACTGGACCCCTGTCGTGCGGGTGACCTGCTCGGCGATCCGGCACAGGTTGAGAAGTCCGGCTCCGGAGGCCACACCGCATTCGACCACGGTGAGCTGACGCAGGCCGAACCTCCGGGAGCGTCGCACCGCCTCGTACAGGCTGTAGGCATTGTGCGGCCGCAGGACGAGGTCGTACGCCGCCTTCCGCTCGTGCGTACCGAAGAGGGCCACGAATGGGGAGATCAGGTTCAGGTGCAGCGGCTCCGTCAGCCTCTCGATGAAGACACGCTGCCGTACGCGAGTCTGCCCCAGCTTGGTGAACAGGAATCTCATGGCTCGAACGGTCTCCGGCTCATGAGCGCAGACCTTCGCATGTCGTCATGAGACGAGGGAGTCGCTCGAACACGGTCAACCCACTCCGGCACGAGTCCTCCCCGGAAAGCACACACCCACGTGGAACGTCTAGTAGCGCTTCAGGAAATCCGAGACGCTGGGCTGCTGCGCTTCGGTTCGTGCGATGCAGAGATCGATCCCCTCGAGGATCTCCGCCAGCACGCGCGGCCCCCCCGTGGCGCGCGTCGTGCGCTCCTTGAAGAAGCCCTCGATCTCCGCGCGATGGGCGGGATCGCAGAAGCGCTCTCCGACGGTGGCGAGGCGCGATTCCGCATCCTTCGACATTTTTCCCGCGAGGGCGTCGTAGTTCTTCTCCACGAAGGCCAGGGCGATAGCCCCCGGCCCGGGCTCGGGAAGGGAGCCCCAGAGGAGCGTCATCGCATCGCGCGACTCGAACTCGTCGGTCAGGATGAGCTGCAGCCTCTTTTGGACGATGGCGGGATCGAGGAAGGAGGCCATCGCCTCGAGAAGGTGACGCCGCTCGTTCCGGTCGGTCGCCCGGCGGGCCGCCTCGTGGAACCGCTCGAAGAGCGCCTCGTTCCCGTGGCGCGCGGCCGCGCTCAGGACGACGTCCACCATGTCCGCGGAGATCGCCCGCCGGTCCCGCAGCCACGCGATGGCCAGTGCGGCGGCCTGTTTCTGAAGACGCGCGTCCTCGCCGTTCTCCGCCACGAGAGACACGATCGTCGGCCTGACGAGGCGATCGTTCTCCGAGTCTTCGGAGCGGGTCGCGAAGCCGAGCTCGCGGGCCTTTGGCCCGAAGAGCTTCCTGATGAACCGCTGGTAGCTGGGCTGCAGAGACGCCGGGACCCGATGCGGCCAGAGCTCCTTCGTGATCCGCGCCGCGCTCTCGAGGGAGGAGCGGCTTCCCTCGCGGACGACGTCCGGAACGAGGGACAGGACGTCGGCCATGGGAACCTCGCCCGACTCGGAGAGAGCGGAGAGATCGTCGAGAGTTCCGGCGCGCTCCGCAGGTGTCAGCCGGGTGTTCCCGGGCGCGAAGAGCCTCGCGGTGAACGCGAATCCGGCTGACCCGGGGCGGCCAGAACGCCCGTTGGCGCGGGTCCCCCCTCCCCCGGTCCGGCTCGCCTCGCCATGGCCGTGCTCCGCTCCGCCCTCGCCGCGGCCCCGGTTCTTCCCATCGCCCGCCAGCTCCTCGCCACCCCCGTGCTCACCGGGCTCCGGTGTCCCCCCACGGCGCCTGTTCTTCCCGCGTCCCGCGTTCTCCCTGCTGCCGCCGTTCTCCACGCTGCTCCCGCCGGCCCCCGTCACCAGCGCACGGTAGTAGCCCGACATACCTTCGTTCGGGACGAGCCAGGTCGGGCAGGACCCCTCGAGAGGAAGATCGGTGGACGCGTTCTCCAGAAGCAGACATCGCCGGTGCTCGCCGCTCTGCTCCGTGCCGTACCGGATGCAGATGGGGATCCGCCAGGTTTGCCGATCCGAGCCCTTCGAGCCGGAGGGGAGATACCGGCTTTGATCGAGACGCAGCACGGGCGGCTCATCGGCTGAGCAGGCCAGCGTCCCGGTCACCATCGGGACCCCTCCCTGGTCGAGGAAGCTGCGGAACGCCGGAGCCACATCGCGCTGCGCGTCCTCGGACAGGGCGGCGAAGAAGTCCTCGGCGTTCGCATTCCCCCAGGCGTGGCGAGACAGATAGCGCTGGACCCCCTTGCGGAACGCTTCGGATCCGATCCAGCCCTCGAACATGGCGAGCACGGCCGATCCCTTGTCGTAGGTGATCGCGTCGAAGGCATTGGCGATGTCGTCCTTCGACTCGATGGGCTGGCGAACGCGCCGTGCAGAGATCAGGCTGTCGGTCTCCATGGCGCGGTTGCGGCGCCGCACGCGCTGCAGCGGCACGTCCCAGCCCGGCTTCCACTGCTCGACGATCTTGTTCTCCATCCAGTTCGCGAACGACTCGTTCAGCCAGATGTCGTCCCACCAGTCCATGGTCACGAAGTCGCCGAACCACATGTGGGCGAGCTCGTGGGCCATGACCGTGGAAAAGCGTCGCTGGCGCGCCAGCGTCTCCTCCTGGGGGGTCGTGAGCAGGAGTCCCCTGGAAAAGGTGATCAGCCCCGGGTTCTCCATGGCCCCTCCGAAGAGAGGCACGGCGATGATGTCGATCTTGTCGAAGGGATACGGGGTCCCGAAGTAGGTCTCGAGGAGAGTCAGGAGCTGAGGGGTCGCGGCCACCGCATACGCGGCCTGATCGCGCTGTCCCCTGGGCGTCACCACCCGGAAAGGGACCTTCTTCGAGCCGGAGGGAGGGCCTTCCGCGAACTCCAACGGTCCCACGGCGAAGGCGACGAGATAGCTCGGCAGGGGACGCGTCGGCGCGAAGCGAAAGGCCGTTCGACCCTCGTCGTCCCGGTCCGCGTGCTCTCCTGGGCTCCCGTCCTGAAGCAGGGGTGCGTTCGACACGGCCGTCAGGCCCTTCGGAACGCGGAGCGTGAGCTGCCAGGGCACCTTGAAGCGAGGCTCATCGAAGCAAGGGAAGGCGCGCCGTGCGCCGATCTCCTCGAACTGGGTGTAGAGGTACCAGTCCGCGCCTTCCTTGCGGCGAAAGATTCCCCTGGTCTCCTTGACCCGGGCCTGGCCGGAGAAGACCAGATGGAGTCGCGCCCGCCCCGGGCCCACGGGGGAGGCGAGCGCGAGCCCGACGAAGTCCTCACCGCCGGGAACGATCCGCGGATGCAGCGCGGATTCGGAATCCCCGGCGGGAGCGCCGGCCAGGGTCAGGGTCGCCTCCGAGACCGTCAGGTTATCCGCGTTCAGCCAGAGGAGATCGAGGGGCCGCTCGATCTCGATCTCGAGGTCGACGATCCCGGTGAAGGGCTCCTCGCCCGGCGAGAGGGAGAGATCGATCGCATAGCGAAGCGGCCGGACCCCGCCGGGCAGCCTCAGAGACGGTGGCTTGCCGTCCGGTCCGGCGAGCGCCCGATCCATCAGAGATGCAGCCGCCAGGACAAGGAGGGGGAGGAGGAACATGGCTCTCGTGCGCCGTTCCCTCGCGCGAGAGGCCGACGAGCGGCCAGCGGGCGCTTCGATCGCCGTCCGCGTCATCGGGAATACTCGCTCATGCGCTTCATGACCTCGAGAAGGGGAGCTCGGAGCTCGCCGAGCCCTCCCGTCGTGGGCCGGTACTCGCCATCCAGGGTTTCGAAGCCGGGATTGGTGGAGTCGGTCCCGAAGACGACGGTGCGTCCGTCCTCGGCGACGAGCGCGGCGCTGTCCCAGCTCGAGATCACCACGTGGTCCGGTCCCGTCGCGGACGTCAGGGGAACGCCCTGGCTGTAGTCCGAGATGGGATTGGCGACGCCCATGCTCGTGAAGATCGTGGGGACGATGTCCAGATGGCTGGTCAGGCGGGCGATCGTGCGCGCCTGCTCCCCCGGAATGTGAGCGACCATCACGGTCCGCGTCTGATAGCGGTCGAAAGTGCCGTTGTGACCGTGATAGCCGAGCTCGTTGAACTCCTCCCCGTGGTCCCCCGCGATGAACACCAGCGTGTCGTCGAGCAGGCCCCGCTCCTCGATCGCGTGCACGACGCGCGCGAGCTGGCTGTCCACGTAGTGCTGGCTGTTCTTGAAGCGGTTCCTGAGCAGCCCCGCCTTCACGGCGTCGTCGGCGATCGATGTGTAGTCCAGCGCCCTCTTGTCGAGAAAGGGACGGAACACCTCGTGCTCGGGCGGGAACAGGTAGGGCTGGTGGGGGGCGTCGTAGAACAGGAACGAGAAGAACGGCCCTTTCCCCTCATCGAGGAACTGCACGAAGAGATCGGTCATCGCCTGGTCGCGGCGCGTGCGCCCGCACGTCCAGGTGTCCGTGATGCTCTCCGGGATCTCGATGAACGCGGTCTTCCGGAACTCCGGGTAGTTGAGGTTGTCTCCCGAGAGGATGCGGAACCGGTAGCCCAGCTTGCGAAGATCGGTGACGAGGGCGGGGCCCTGGCGCTCGGCGCGCACCTTGTGCCAGTAGGTCCCGTAGATGCCGTAGAGCATCGAGAAGATGCCGAACCGGCTCGCGTTGCCTCCGCTGTAGTGGAGCGAGCCCGCCACCTGGGTCCGCGACCACGCGTGGAGGAACGGCATGATCTCGGGATCGAGCATGTCGTACCGGCACCCCTCGATCGCGATGATGACGACGTTCGGACGGCGCCCGCCGGGCGGAAACACGAGCGGCGCCTTGGGGTAGCGCAGGGCATTGGCGCCGTAGTCGAGCGAGAGATTCTCTTCGTGCGCCGCCTCGACGCCGAGCCAGCGGTGCGCGAAGTCCCTCATGACGATCGGCCGGTAGAGCGGGAACAGATGGCGCGACCGCGTGAGCTCGGGGCGATTGTAGAGATCTCCGTAGGCGAACCAGGCCTTGTCCGCGAGGAAAATCCCGAAGAGAAGGGGAAGCGCGATCCGGAACACGCGAGACGGCCGCGGCAGGAACCCGCGCGCCTGGAGCGAGGGGAGAAGCAGCAGCGAGAACGCGCCCTGGATTCCCAGGATCAGGACGATGACCTTCAGGCTCGAGAGGATCGTGGCGCGCCCGAGGGTGTAGCTGTCTCCCGCTCCGCTCGTCGTGAGCAGGTTGACCACCATCCCGTTCAGATGGAACCGGTAGAGGCCGTAGACGATGGAGTCCGCGCAGAGGAGGATGTTCAGGAGTCCGAACAGGAGGGGAGGGGCCCCGAGCGTGAACCAGGATCGCCGCAGGACGAGCACGGGCGCCGCGAGCACGAGGAAAACGACCAGGTTCAGGAGCGCGGCGGTGGAGACGAGCGCGGCGAGCGTCGCCGTCCAGCCCACGGTCGAGGTCTGCTCGGGCACGTAGCTCAGGTATTTGCGCGCCAGCACGCTCGTCATCAGCACGCTGAACAGGTACTGCCACGTCAGCGCGGCCAGATGGGCCCCCCATCCCCCGCGGACGAGGGCGGCCGCGCTCGCTCTCGTCCGGCCGAGAGCCCCCATGCCGGCAGGTGGTGCGAAGGTTTCCATGCGCTCGACGTTCCGCGGAGCCCGATCCATCTTCGGCGAGGGTGAGGGGAAGCGCGGGAGGGGAATTCTAGACCCAAGACCCCCGCTTGCGGGAACGGCCCCGGGACGTCAGACTCTCGGGGCCGTTCGGAGCCGTCCTCGAGAGGTGACGCGATCTCGAGAGGAGAGGCGAAGGAGAGCATGTCCGAGCCCCGCGCCCGCGCACAGCGCATCCAGGCCGTCGTTCCGGGAATCCTGAACTGGCACGTCCAGGACAACCGCATCCAGTCCCGGAGCGACGCCCACGCGATCACGAGCCGGGGGAGCGCGGTCCTGATCGATCCGCTTCCCCTCACGGAGGGGGCCCTGAAGCGTCTCGGATCCATCGAAGCCATCTGCCTCACGGGCTCCTGCCATCAGCGCTCGGCCTGGAGGCTGCGGAGAGTGCTCGGAGCTCCGGTCCATGCCCCGAAAGGGGCCGAGGGGCTCGAGGAGGATCCAGACCGCACCTACCGCAAGGGGGATATCCTTCCCGGCGGGCTCGAAGCCATCCACGCTCCGGGGCCCACGCGGGTCCATTTCGCCTTCCATCTCGCGCGTGGGCGCGGGGCGCTGTTCTGCGCGGACATCCTGATCAACGACGGACGCACGGTTCGCTTCATCGACCCCGACTACCAGGACGAGCCGCAGCGGTCCCGGGCGACGGCCCGATCCTTTCTCACGCGACGTTTCTCGGTCCTCTGCTTCGACCACGGCCCTCCCGTCACGCGCGGGGCTCTTGAATCGATCCGGAAGGCCCTCTCCAGACCCGCGTCCTCGTGATCGACCGCGGCGTCCGGCCCCATCGGGAGGAATCGATGCGCAACAGAATCTCCATCGCCATGCTCCTCGCTGCGACCCTGGGTGTCGGCGGAGTCGACGGCTCGGGCAAGGAGCCGGATCCGCGCCGGGCGGCCGGGAATGTCTCGTCGGCCGCGCCGGCCCCTCCCGGACTCGAGGCCTCGGCTCCGAAGGTTGGTGACGCCGCGCCGGCGCCTCCCGGACTCGAGGCCGCCTCGGCTCCGAAGGTTGGTGACGCCGCACCGGCCCCCAAGCCGGGAGATGCGGCGCCCGCTCCCAAGGTCGGCGATGCCGCTCCGGGCCCCAAGCCGGGAGACGCCGCAGAGGAGAAGGCCCCCGCGCCGAAGACCGCGTCTCCCGACGGCGCAGGCAAGAGCCCGGCATTGCCCCAGGGCAAGGCGGCAGCGGCGCCGTCCGGGCAAGCCGGCGCGTCTTCCGCGGGCCTTCAGGCTCCGCTTCCGAAGCCCGCGATCAAGACGCACTTCAACAAGGGGGCGAACAAATACGTATTCAAGGACCGGGCGTGGGACCTCGCCCAGATCAAGAAAGCCTTCAACACGGTGATCGTGAGCTACGACGACCCCCAGCTCATCAGCGACATCCGGGCGGCGGGGCTTGCGGCGATCGTGGAGTTCGACGCCAAGGACGATCCGACCGGCAAGAAGGCCCACGCCGCCGTCGCAGCGATCGTGCGCCAGGTCAAGCTGAATCCCGGGACCATCGCGGGCATCCGGGTGGCCGACCGTCTCAACGAGAAGCTGACGACGGAGCGCGCCATCGAGTATCTGCGCCTCACGGGCGGCGCCTTTCATCGGGAGATCCCCGGCGTCCCCGTGATCGTGGACGTGGAGGACTGGGAGCTGACGTGCGGGCTCCCCGGTCAGGGCTCGTGCCTCACGCACAAGTTCACGGCGTACAGCAACTGCATCGACGCGACCCTGATCGAGCTGTACAAGACGGGGCTCGTGGACGGCTACGAGCTGTCCGTGAACCTCAAGAAGGACGACCCCGCGGCCATGGAGAAGGCGATGACCAAGGCGCGCGCCATGTTCCCCCCTCCGTTTCTCCTGTACTCGCGGACCGCGAGCCTTTCCTTCGACGAGGACGTCTATCCGGGGGATGCGGCGAGCGCGCGCAGGCAGGTCGCGGCCTTCATCGAGATCCCGCTGAAGGCGGGCGCGGACGGCATCGACCTCTGGGCCTGGCACCGCCCGTGGAAGACGGAGCTGCGCACGTTCCTCAACAAGGGGGGAGTCTCGAACCCGCTCTGGGACGAGATGGTGCGAGCCTACGGACAGGTGGTCGGGCAGAAGCCCTGATCCGACCTGTCCTCCCGCCGTTCACGACGGAGCTCTGCCGCAGGCGCGCACACGTCCGGCGTGAATGCCGCAACGATCGATCCGCGAATCTCGCTGGAGCAGCCCCCCGCTGCTGACGCGTCCAGCCGCCGGAGCGGCAGAGCGCGCCTCAGGCGGTGCGAACGGCGGGGAACTCCGGACGAGATTCGAGCCGGGTCCGAGCGCTGTCGGAACCGGGCTCGGGAAACGGCACCACGACCGAGGCGCCCGAGAGCGGATCGCTTTCCCGCTGTTCGCGAATCAGCGCGAGATGACGATGGTTGATGTGAGAGCGGCTGGCGAGCAATGCGACGGGCACGCGACGAGGGCTACCTTCCCATTTCCATTTCCGCACAGGATGTCTCCTTCGACGATGTGCTTCACTCCGATCGGCGTCGCCGGTGCCTTGGCCCCGGCGCGTCCGTAATAGCCATACACCAAAATGGCGAGAAGCGCACAAGAAAAATGATCTCGCGGAAACCGAGCGATGACACGCTCCGCTGGATCGAACGGCGCGTCCTGACACCGGCTCGGGGGAAGCCGTGCGCGACCCCGAACGAGTACCCGGCGAGCGGCGGAACTCGACGAGCACTGGACTCGACGAACGCGTATTCGACGAACGCGGACTCGACGAACACGGACTCGACGAACGCGTATTCAACGAACGCGGATGGAGCCCTCGAGGTAGAGCATCGCACGACCGGACATGAGGACGGAGCCGGGGGGCTCGTCGCGACAGAGCAGATCCCCGCCGCGCGCGGAGATCTGACGCGCGTGCAGATCCGTCTTCCCGAGACGCCGCGCCCAGTAGGGGACGAGCGTGCTGTGCGCCGAGCCGGTCACCGGGTCCTCGGGGACGCCCGCCGCGGGCGCGAAGAACCTCGACACGAAGTCCACCTCGGTTCCCGGGGCGGTCGCGATCACGCCGAGCGCGTCGAGAGCGGCGATCCGATCCATGTGCGGGCGCAGCGCGCGGACCTCCTGCTCGGAGCGGTAGACGGCCATGTAGTCGCGCGACCTCAGGACCTCGTCGGGCGCGCGCCCCAGACCCTCGACCAGACCGGGCGGCGGCTCGCACGGCGTCGCCTCGCGGCGAGGGAGTCTCAGAGAGATCCTGTCGCCGTCGCGGCCGACGCCCAGAGGGCCGCTCCTCGTGTGGAAGGTGGCCGCGCTCCGACCAGGATCGAGGATCTCGAACAGAACGTGGGCCGAGGCCAGCGTGGCGTGGCCGCACAGGTCCACTTCCTTCGTGGGCGTGAACCATCTCAGGTCGAAGGCGTCCCCCGCCGGCACGAAGAACGCCGTCTCGGCGAGGTTGTTCTCCGCCGCGATCGCCTGCATCACCTCGTCCGGAAGCCAGGATTCGAGCGGGCAGACCGCGGCCGGATTCCCGGTGAAGAGCCGGTCGGCGAAGGCATCGACCTGGAACATGCGGACGGTCATGACCGGCCGACCCCGCGAAGGAAGGTCCGCACCCGGCCGAGGCCGGCCTCGATCTCGGCCGGGGAGACAGCCCCGACGGAGAGCCGCATCCAGCCGGTCTCCTGCGCGAGACCAAAGGCCTGGAAGGGGACCACGGCGAAACCGGCGTCCTCGAGCAGCTGCGCGCGGATCTCCTCGTTCGTCCGGAGCACCTTCCCGCCGTGGGAGCGTCCGTTGAGGTCGAAGCGCACCGAGAGATAGATGGCTCCTTCCGGGGCCAGCGAGCCGACGGGCAGACCCTCGCGCGCCATGGCCTGGAAACCCTCGTGCAGGAGATCCAGCCTCTGGCGGACCCCCTGGATCATCGTCGTGTGATAGGCCGCGATGGCCTGGGCATCGGAGAGGTAGAGCGCCGTGGCGACCTGCTCGGGGCGCGGAGCCCAGGCCCCGACGTGGCCGAGGATGTCGCGCATCCTCTCGATCAGCGCCGGCGGTGCGAGCGCCCAGCCGACCCGAAGACCCGTCGAGGCGAAGGCCTTCGAGATGCCGTCCACGAAGATCGTGTACGCGGCCGACTCGGGAACCAGCTCGGGAGGCGTGTGGTGCCGGACATCGCCGAAGGTCAGCATCCAGTAGACCTGATCCCACATCGCGTACACCGGAGGGTGCCCCGAAGCCCGGCGGCGGCGGTTCTCGTCGACGAGGAGCTGCGCGATGTCCCTCACCTGGTCGCGGCCGAGAACGGTGCCCGTCGGATTCAGAGGGGAATTGATGCACAGAAGCCGGACTCCGGAGAGCACGGGCTCGATCTTGTCGGCAGTGAGCAGGAAGTCGGTCTCCGGACCCACGACCATCTCGACCGGCCGCGCCCCGCTCAGGTAGGCGTAGTGGTTGTTGTTCCACGACGGGACCTGGTAGAGGACGCGCTCGCCCGGATCGAGGATCGTCTTGAAGGTCGCGTAGATGAGGGGCCTCGCGCCGCCCGCGATCAGGACCGATTCCACGGGATAGGAGAGCGAGAGCTCGCGCTCGTAGAACTTCACGACCTCGTTGCGGAGGCGCAGGATCCCGTCCGAGGGCGGATAGTTGGTTTCCCCCTCGGCCAAGGATCTCGCGATGGCGTCCTGCAGCTCCTGAGGAATCCGGAACTCCGTGGACGAAAAGTCTCCCACCGTGAGGTTGCAGACGGCCTTGCCCGCGCGCTGCAGCTCGCGGATCTGGGCCGCGATCTTCAGGATCTCGGAGCCGACCAGTCCCCCGGCGAGCCGGGACAGTCCATGCGGGTTGCGGGGCGGTCCCCCCTCGTCCGAGGTGAAGAAGCTCCTGACATCGACGAGAGGACGCACGGTGGCCATCGCTGGAAACCCCCTGCCGGCGCGGATCGCCGGACTCCGTTATTGGAAAGGCCCCGATCTTCTCCTGATTCGGGGCGGAAAGCCAGCGTTTCGTCCCCGGCCAGGCAGCACAGCTCGTGCGATCGCCGGGCGATCAGTTGATCGCGTAGGGCTCACTCAGCGAAAACGGCGCGATCTCGACGTCGAAGACATCGCCCGACCCGGACAGAACCATCTGATACGTCCCGTGCATGGTCCCCGAGGACGTCTGAAGCGGACATCCCGACGTGTACTCGTAGGTCTCGCCGGGCTCGAGAACGGGCTGGTCACCCACGACCCCCTTCCCCCGGACCTCCTCGACCCGCCCGACGCCGTCCGTGATGATCCAGTGGCGGCTCACGAGCTGCACGGTCGAGGCCCCCTCGTTGGTGATCCTGACGCGGTAGGCGAACAGCCACTGGCCGTTCTCCGGCTGGGAGCGCTCCGCCAGATAGGTGGACTCGATTTGGACCCTGATCCCGCGCGTCACGGCTTCCGAAGTTGGCACGTCGGTCTCCCTGGGATCGGCTCTGGACCGCCCCCGCAGGAAGTGTATCCGGTCTTGCGGCGGGGCACGAAGCGGAGTACGTTCCCTGAGACGCAGGAGGTGAGCGTCCATGCGTCCTTTCACCCGTCCGATCGTCCTCGCCCTGGCCGCCTGGGCAGCCATCTCGGCTCCTTCCGCATCCCTGTCTCTCCCGCGCGTCCAGCGTGCGTCCGGCTACTGCCTGACCGCCGAAAGGGCGATGCGAACGGGCAATCTGAAGAAGGCGCGCGCCTCCCTCGCCAAGGCTCTCGAGATCGTTCCCACCTTTCCCGCCGCCCACATGGGGATGGGGCACATCGCGCTGAGCGAAAAACGCTACCAGGATGCGCTCCACGAGTACGAGCAGGCCCGGGACCAGTTCTCCGAGGTCTCGCGCGCCCTCTTCACCCTTCACGTCAAGGACTTCTCCGATTCCCGGTACGAGATCCTGGCCCTGCAGGACGAGATCCGCAATCAGCAGAAGCTCGCCCCGGTCTTCTTCCGGCTCAACCGGCTCGAGGCCGCCGTCGAGAGGCTCCAGCGCCTGGATCCGCCGAGCCGCTCCGTTCCCGGGCAGCCCCCGCCCGAGGTGTTCTTCTACCTCGGAAACGCCCTGTTCCATCTCGATCGCATCGACGAGGCCGTCGAATCGTGGGAGACCTGCCTGGACCGGGACCACCAGTTCGGAATGGCCTACCAGAACCTGGCCGTCGGATACTGGCGGCTCGGGAAGGTCGACGAGGCACGCCGGACCCTGGCCGAGGCCCGCAAGCACGGGGTCCGCGTGGATCCGGGTCTCGAGGCGGACCTCGAGAAGCAGGTGAGCCTCGATCCGGCCGGATCTCTCTCTCGTCCTTAGCCGTGTCCAGGATTCACGGAAGGAAATCCCCTACAGGGGCACGAGGGTCGCAGTATATATAGATGGCTCAGGGCCATCGATGACATGACCCGAAGTCCCTCCATGGAGACCTCGTCCTCGAGGCGGCCGGTGCGGTCGTCGTCCCCCTCTCGCCTCGCACGGCTGCGTCTCCCGATCCTTGTCCTGGTCCTGTGCGCGCTTGGGTTGGACCGATCCACCCAGGCCCAGTCCTCCGAGGATCCCGTGCCGGCCCCCCCGAAAGTTCCCATCCAGGAAGTCCCCCCGACGGCGGGAGAGGCGGAAGCCATCGCACTGCAGGACCAGATGGACGTCCTCCAGTACTTCCTGGACCTGGCGTTCGACCCCTCCGCCCGCTCGGTGAGCGGGTCCGTCTTCGTGACCGCGAAGAGCCTGGCTCCGGGGTTCCAGACCCTCATCCTCGACCTGATGGACAACATGACCGTCTCGTCGGTCACACGCAATGGCGCCCCCCTCGCCTTCACGCACGCCGACGACAGGCTCACGATCACGCTGGACCGCGGGTTCGATCCCGAGGAGTCGTTCCAGGTGATCGTGACCTACAGCGGCGTGCCGGTCTCGGTGGGGCTCGGCTCGATCGGCTGGAACAAGTTCGTGGGCGGCCCGCAGGGCCAGATGGTCTGGACGCTGTCGGAGCCTCATGGCGCCCGCTCGTGGTGGCCGAGCAAGGACCGGCCGAGCGACAAGGCCCTCGTTCAGGAAGCCTGGACGGTTCCCGAGACATGGACGGCGACCGGGAACGGAGTCCTGCTGTGGTCGCGCCGGATGTCCCTGGCAAGGAAGCAGTTCCGGTGGCGGGCCACGCACCCTCTCGCTCCCTATCTCGTCATGATCGCCGCGACCGATTACGTGAAGCTCAGCAGCTCCTACACGTCGGCCTCGGGAACCTCCATGTCCGTGGACCACTACGTGTATCCCGAGCACGCCGCCCAGGCGGCGTCGTCGTTCTCCAACACGGTTCCGATGCTCCAGTTCTTCTCGATGAAGTTCGGCGAGTATCCCTTCCTCGCCGACAAGTACGGCATGAGCAGCGTGCCCTGGGGCGGGGCCATGGAGCACTCCACGAACACTTCGTACGGCTACCTTCTGATCGACGGAGGCCATTCTCGCGACTCGGTCATCGCGCACGAGCTGTCCCATCAGTGGTGGGGGGACGCCGTGACCCCCGCGTCCTGGTCGGATGTCTGGCTGAACGAGGGGTTCGCGACGTACAGCGAGGCGCTCTGGGCGGAGAACGCGCACGGCAGCGGGAGCTATCGCGCCTTCATGCAGGGTCTGTGGCGCCAGCACTTCGACGGTCCCATCTCCCCTCCTGCGTCCCTCTTCAATCTCACGGTCTACAACAAGGGGGCGTGGGTTCTGCACATGCTGAGGCGCGTCATGAGCGATCCCGTGTTCTTCTCGGGGCTCGGGGACTGGTACACGACCCACCGCGACGCGACCGGAACCTCGGAGATGCTTCGCCAGTCGCTCGAGGCGCGTCACGGCGCCCCGCTGCAGTGGTTCTTCGATCAGTGGGTGTACGGATCCGGGTCCCCCCGGTACGAGTACGGGTGGAGCGTGGCGCACCGGTCTTCCGGAGGGGACCGTGTCTACGTCCGGGTCCGGCAGGTCCAGACGGAGGCCGGCCGCTTCACGATGCCGATCGACCTGTCCTTCCAGACCTCGTCGGGGCCGGTCCTCCAGACCGTCTGGAACGATGAGGCCGACCAGGATTTCGTCTTCGATCTCCCGTCCCCGGTCACGGCCATGACCTTCGATCCCGGCAACTGGGTGCTCAAGGCCTCCGCGGTCCCGTTCGCGCTACCGGACGCGGATATCGACGGAGTCCCGGATCAGGTCGACGACTGCGTGAACGCGTTCAATCCGGACCAGGAGGACCTCGAGGGGGACGGGCAAGGCGATGCGTGCGATCCGGACGACGACGGAGACGGCGCCGCCGACGTCGCCGACTGCGCGCCGCGCGACTCCTCGCAGGGACGACCCCCCGCCGAGTTCCCCGTCTTCGTGGTGAAGACGTCGCCCATCGTCTCCGTGCTCTCCTGGCCCCCGATCCCACTGGCCGAGCGCTACGACGTGGCGCGCGGCACGGTGGCGGGCGTGCGCGCCGGAAGCTACGGGTCGTGTCTCGTTTCGGGTCTCTCCTCCTGGTCGATCGTGGACGGCACGCGCCCCGGAGCCGGAAGCGGCTACGTCTACCTCGTCCGGGCCGTGGACGCAGGCTGTGGAGGACCGGGACCTTTCGGGGCGAGATCGTCCGGGATTCCGATCCCCTCTCCGTGCCCCTGAGGCGCGCACGGACGCCGTCCGACGAGCGGCCCGCTCCCGGCCTCCTCCCCTCAATGCCCCTCAGCCTCAACCGCCGCGTACCCTCAACCGCCGCGTACCTTCAACCGCCGCGTACGGCCACAGCTCATAGGGGCTCGCCGGCGATCACCCGCTCGGTGAACTTCCGCGCGACGCCCATTGTGTTCACCGCAGGAGAGAGTCCTTCGACGAGGGTCTCCGGTCTCCAAGGTGCCGGGTGGCGCTTCCCCCGGCAGGCCCGGTCCCGCATGGGAGTCCGGCTACGACCGACGTAAAATGATCAGGCCATGATCGAGATTCGTTCCGCACGCGAGCGGGGCCGAACGCGCCTCGCCTGGCTGGACAGCCGGCACAGCTTTTCGTTCGGCGATTATCACGACCCCAGGCAGATGGGGTTCCGCGCGCTGCGGGTCGTCAACGAGGATCGCGTTCAGGCGGGTCAGGGCTTCGGGACGCACGGCCACCGCGACATGGAGATCATCTCGTACGTGCTCGAAGGTCAGCTCAAGCACAAGGACAACATGGGGAAGGCTCCGTCATTCGTCCGGGGGACGTCCAGAGGATGAGCGCGGGAACGGGGGTGCTGCACAGTGAGTTCAACCCCTCGCCCGAGGACGAGGTGCACTTCCTCCAGATCTGGATCGTCCCCGCGGAGCAGGGAATCGCGCCAGCTTACGAGCAGCGCGGATTCGAGCCGGAGGAGCTGCACGGAGCGCTGAGGCTCGTGGCGAGCCCCGACGGCGTGCGGGGCTCGGTGACGATCCACCAGGATGCCTCGATGTACGCCGGGCGCCTGGACCGCGGAAGCTCCGTCACGCACCTCCTGGCGCCGGGGCGCCATGCCTGGATCCAGGTGGCCGACGGTTCCATCACCGTCAACGGTACGGCTCTCGAAGCAGGGGACGGCGCGGCCGTGAGCGACGAGACGCGGCTCGAGATGCGGGCGGTCGAGCCCTCGGAGGTGCTCCTCTTCGATCTGGCGTGAGGTCCGTGCGTGTTCATGAGAACGAGATACCGGGTCTTGGAACCGTGAAAATCCCATGGCGCTTCGCGAATCATCGAGGCAGCCGCGACGTCGGGCAGAACGGAACAGCCGGAGAGAATCACCGGCCGCCAGGTCCGAGCCGAGCACGTCCGGACCTGAGAGGGAGACGTCATGGGCCAGGAGCGTCGCCGCAAGGAGGCTGAAATGAACGCGGACCCGAAGTCCACCAACTCCATCCTGTATCCCTCGCTGTTCTACGACGACGCCCCGGCGGCGATCGAGTGGCTCGTGAAGGCCTTTGGGTTCAGGAAACGGCTCGTCGTGCCGGGACCGGACGGGACGGTGCTGCACTCGGAGATGTCGTACGAGGACGGCGTCATCATGATCGGCTCGTCCAAGCCGGAGCGCGGCTGCCTCAGTCCGCGCCGTCTCGGCGCCGTCAGCCAGGCCTTGTCCGTTCGTGTCCAGGATCCGGACGCGCACTACGCGCGCGCCAAGGCCTCCGGCGCCGAGATCATCCGCGAGCTCCAGGACGAGGACTACGGCTCACGCGGCTACATGGCCAAGGACCTGGAAGGGCACCAGTGGTACTTCGGGACCTATCGTCCGGGGGAATACTGGGACAACTTTCCAGCACAGTGGGATCCGAAGCTTGGAATTCACGTGACTTGAAGTCGCGG